>ENA-OOYX01001083-OOYX01001083.1-human-gut-metagenome-genome-assembly--contig:-NODE-1083-length-12883-cov-7.963985_pt1 | contig 12883 bp, 10 predicted proteins | sample MGYA00241182_ERZ501387 | MGnify/ENA primary metagenome ERZ501387 (study PRJEB25962, sample SAMEA2042740) | human gut metagenome | biome: human gut; feature: human-associated habitat; material: faeces...
ACGGGAAAACCTACTGCCGAAAGGCAGTAAGGCGTTCTGTACCGAGCCTACGACTGGGCGAAGGCGGTTCCATTATCGACCTTGTAATGCGGTTGGAGCGGTGCGATTTCGCACACGCCGTCCGATTGCTGAGAAACAGAGAGAGGGTACCGATCGCTGCACCCCGATCTTTGTCGCCTTTATCGACCGTTCCCGCGCTCCGTATCCTCTCCGACACACCGCTTCGTCATTCGGCATTGCTCGACTATTTACGGCGGCGCGGTATCGTTCCGGAGGTTGCCTGCACTTATTGTCGGGAGATACGCTATACGATCAATGGCAGAAAATATTTCGCCATCGGATTTCCGAACGATGCCGGCGGATGGGAGTTGCGCTCGGAATGCTTCAAAGGAAGTGCATCGCCCAAACAGATTACGACGATCGACAACTGCACCGATACGGTAATCGCCTTCGAGGGGTTCATGGATTTTCTCTCCTGTCTTTCGACGAAGCACCCCGACCAACTACGCATCGACGTAATAGTATTAAACTCGGTCGTCAATCTTCCGAAAGCGCTTCCGTTTCTCGCACGCCATTCGACGATTCATGCTTTCTTCGACAATGACAATGCGGGTCGTAAAGCGACCGCCGAGTTGATTCGTCTTTGCCCCCGCAGCGAAGTCGTCGATCAAAGCTGTTTCTACTCCGGACACAAGGATGTCAACGACTATCTGATCGCCCACATAAAAGACCATGCGAAAAAGTTGGCGGCACAGAAAAACGCCTCCAAAACAAAGACGGTTCAATCTGTTCGGAATAATCCGCAACTTCTAAAAGCAAAAACAGCGGCGGTTGAGCCACAACGCCGGAAAGGGGTAAAGGTTTAGGAAGGCAAGTTTGTGTTTTCGTAAACGAAAACCTACCGAACATCCCGCTGGTCTAACTCCTGCACACAAACCGATGAAACAAGCACAGAACAAGGGCGGACGGCCGGAATTGAGTAAAGGTCGTGTTCGCCGATATATCGTCAGTACGCGACTCGATACGGAGCATTATTTACGTCTTCGGTCATTGGCCCGTACTTCGGGGCAGCATCCGGCGGAAATCATCCGACAACTGCTTCGGACAGGAGCGGTACGAGAACGCCTGCGTCGCGAGCATCTGGATTTCGTAACCCAGCTCAAAGGCATAGCTCGCAACTTGAATCAACTGACACGGCTTGCCCATGCGAAAGGATTTTCAAGTGTCGCATCCCGTCACGCGGCCATTATGGCATGCCTCGAAGCCCTGCTAAAACAGATCCGCGATGATCGGTAAAATCATTGCCGGTTCATCCTTTGCCGGGACTGTCGGCTATGTGATGAAGGAACTGTCGCGCATCCTCGATGCCGAAGGCGTAAACCCGCCGGAGGTAAAGAACATAATCGAGGATTTTAAGGATCAGACCCGACTGAACCCTCGGTTGAAAAACACGGTCGGGCATATCTCCTTCTCGTTTTCGCCGAAAGAAGCTCCGCACATGACCGATGCGCTGATGACGCAGATCGCCAAAGAATATATGCAGAAAATGGGTATTACCGACACGCAATATCTGCTGGTACGTCACCTCGACCAGCCCCATCCTCACTGCCATCTGGTCTATAACCGGGTCGGGAACAAGGGGCAGACTATATCGGACAAGAATATTAAAATACGCAATACGAAAGTCTGCCGGGAACTAACCGAGAAATACGGGTTGCATCTTGCGCCGGGAAAGGACAGCGTGCGGCGGGAGCGATTGCGCGAACCGGACAAGACCAAATACGAAATATATGATGCGATCAAAGGATGTCTGCCCAAATGTAAGAGTTGGAACGATCTGGAAGGTAGATTAAAAGAGCAAGGCATCAACGTCCGCTATAAGTATTGCGGAAATACCGACCGAAAACAAGGCGTTCTATTTTCAAAAAACGACTTCGAGTTTTCGGGGTCGAAGATCGACCGGCAATTCAGCTTCTCGAAACTGAATCTGCATTTTGCGTACGCACAACAGCAAACCCGACATCGAAGCGCTATTGTCAAAGACTTCCATGCGGCGGCAGGTTCCTACCGTTCGGCCTTCTCCGATCTGTTCGGAACGGGTGGCGGAAAGACCAACACGGATAGGCCGACGGTCAATTTCGGCGGTAATATCGGCGAACTTCCGTTGCCGCCGAATAGTTCGCCGGTCGAATTGTCCGAAGCCCAATTGCAACGCAAACCCGGCGAGAGTCCCGAAGAGTACCTCGCCCGCATCACGGCATTGCTCAATACCGTCGCCGAAGCGATGGCGATTGCCGCAATGGAGCGGGAACGTCGCTTGCGAGAACGCATGACCAAATCCAAGCAGAAATTGTAAACAGGAAGCGATACAACCATGAAAGAGAATAATATGATGTCCTACGAAATGTATGAGGACTTCAAGGAGACGATGGTCAAAACCATCAAGACCGAACTAGCGGCAAAAACAGCAAACAATAATCAATCAAGCGACAATGACTTGTCGCAACGATTGGAGCAAATCGTATATACAGAACAAGAGCGGCATCAGGCGATAATAATCCAGCTTGCCGGACGATTGGAGAGCATAGAGCAGAACTATACCAAAACGCAAACCGGTATCGATAATCTGCAAGCATCTGTCGAGGCAATCAAAATCCCCGCCGAACTGCCGCCGAGAATAATCCGACACCGAGTGATTTTCAGCTCCGAATCCCCATTCGTCATTTATTTGGTGCTATTTCTTTTTATAAGCTGCATGATTTTGTCGTCGGCACTCTATTTCGCTACCCGACCGAATCATGACCGCATCGACAACGACCTGAAATACCGCTATATAAAGATGAAAGGCGACGCGACACCCGACCGTATTGCCGAACTGGAAGAGCTATTCGAACTAAACCGCGACAACGCAAAAATCCGTCAGATGAAAAAAGATGTTGAAACCTTTGAAAAAATAGCAAGGCAAAAAGCCGTGCATGACGAACAAGTACGGTTAAATGAGCAAGCAGCAAAATATTTCGAACAACAACTCAAAAAAATTAAGGCAGATTAAAAATGTATTTTACTATTAGAAAGCCTGATGATTAACATAAATTGTTTAATTTTGTATGAGTATTAAATTTTAAAGAATATAACGCAGCCATAATCTGACTGGAATTAAAATATGGGAATGATTCTCGACTATATAGAACAGGCAGGAAAGGGCAAATATCAATGCTTCAAGACAAAAAAGATATGTCTTGATTCAGTAGATAATGACACTATTGCCTATAATTATGATGATAAAACAATCGCAAATGCTACTAAAAGTACATTCGCGGAAACAGATCATTCTCGTGTAAAAACAGTATCCATCGCATATTTGTTCAAGTCACCCAAAGTTCCTCCACCCATTTTTCAATATTTTTTGGATGGATCGCGACACACTTTCAAAATAGATGATATCGGTATTGGCAAAAAGATATTTCCAATCATTGCAGGACAAATTATTGTTGGGTGTTGCAAGCGAAAAGATCGCGATACCTTTAAATGCTGGCAACTGAATAACAAAATTGTTATGGCAATGCCAGATGATTATGACGATGACGATGGCGGTGAGAATTTTTGCCGGTCATTTTGTGAAACTATTAATTCTAAAGTAATAGATAAGATATCAAAATTAAAAGATTTGCAATTAGGCATCAATAAATTGCTTTTGTACAGGACTAATATTAATCCACAAGAACAAGGCCGGGATAATTACAAACATCGGGGCATTGCATGTATTCAGAACGAAATGACCGATGAAGAACAATTGATGGTTGAGAGATTATGTAAAGTTGGAAAGTTACATAATGAATCATGGTTGATTAAAGATGGTTCTTTGGAATATAATCCGAGTTTCTCAAATTTAAACAGAACTCAATGGGATAACTTAAGAAGCAACTATCAGCATGTAGTTGGCGTTTCAAAACTCTTCGACCCTGAATTGTTGCCGGATTTTGAAGGGAATCGGTTATCGAAAACTATTGCAAATTTAGGACCTTACGAACGAACTAAAGTTTACCGTTATGAATCAGACCACAAAGGTGGAAAATCATATTTTGCCGTGTGGTATGTGCGATTACGTAACCACGATTTTCGAGAAACACATTTTTCTGACATCGTAAAGTGCGAAATGGTCTTGATGGATGAAAATGACAAATTGGAAACAGACAAGGTTGATATGATAAGCGCAAATTTAATTCGAGAAGCTTATCCAGTTTGCTATGGCGTTGATACACGCTGGGCAAATCACCTATATCCAATTTTCTTGACAGAATCGTTTTGCAAATCGAAATATGTGGATTCGAATATAATATTAAATTTATTCTAAAGATGTTACAGGTTATTGGAAAAGTATCGGCAACTGAAAAGATGCCATCTACCATTGATAATTTCTATTTTTGGACAGATAAAGGACAAATTTTGAGTCCGTTCGACATAGTTAAAGTTGAACATGTATCCTCTAATAGCGATAAGTCTATTACATATGGAGTTATCGAAGAAATTACGCATGTAACGGATGCTGCGAGCCATTTCACTAATTTTATATCAAGTAATTTTGGTGATACAGCTGATTCTATTGGGCAAATGAATCGGCTTGGAATGAATTACGTAAAAGCAAAAGTCGTTTGCAATACTGATGATATTTATACCCCAGTACTGGATGGCAAACAAGTCTCGCTTTGTGACGAAGAGGATATTCGAACGGCTTTAGGACTAAATGATGTAAAAAATCCTTTGGTGTGCGGTTATTTGGAAATGTACCAAGGCAATGCAGCCAAAAAAGTTAAAGTCGAGCTTAATTCTCACTTTTTAATTGGACCAGACGGAGCGCATTTGAATATATCCGGTATTTCAGGATTAGCAGCAAAAACATCTTATTCAATGTTCCTCCTTAATGCAATTCAACATAAATTCAAAGATATAGACGGAAGTAGTGTGGCTTTTGTGTTTTTCAATGTCAAAGGACGAGATCTTATGGCCATTGATGAAACGAATACAGAGCTGCCGGAGAAAGATAAAAAGATATATGCGGATTTAGGGTTATCAATAGAACCCTTTAAGAATGTTCGCTATTACTATCCTTACACAAAGGATGAAATAATGCAACATGCGCAATCATACGCTCATCCTCAAGACGTTGAACGACAAAAGAAAAATCACAAAGCCTTTACATATAAATTCACCTATGACAAATCTCAAGATAAATTGGATTTATTGTTGGCCAATGAAGATGATAGTACTGGAACTTTAGAAAGCTGCGTTAATTATGTCATAAATGGAGAAGGGTATTTTGCCGGTGTGAATAATTGGAAAGATTTTCAAGATAAATTGGATGAGTATACAAAAACCGCTGCCAATGGAGGTGTAAAGAATGAAATTCAAGTAACTAGCTGGAGAAAATTTAAGAGATGTGTTAGTAAAGCGATCAAGAATGATATTTTCTCAAAAGTAATACATGATAACGTAGGAGAAGTAGACCTCACAAGCGAGATTCAACACAATCTGACAGCTAATCAGGTTATGGTAATCGATATTGCCCGATTAGACGAAAACTCTCAAAGTTTCGTTTTTGGTAGTGTAGCCCGTGCAATATATGAAATGAAACTGGGCGCTGATCGTGATAATATTCCTGATAAGATAATTTTGTTTGTTGATGAATTGAATAAATATGCTTCGAACGATATTCCGAAAAACTCCCCAATTCTACGTCAATTATTGGAAATCACAGAGCGAGGCCGATCATTAGGCATTATTCTATTTTCGGTGGAGCAATTCCGAAGTGCTATACACGATCGAGTTAAGGGCAATTGTTCTACTCATGCTTATGGTCGGACTAATGCTATCGAAATATCAAAAGCCGATTACAAATACGTGCCTAAGGTCTATCAAAATATGATGACGAGATTATCTCCCGGGGAATATATTATTTCCAATCCGGCATTACGATCGATTGTAAATATTAGATTCCCAAGGCCGACATACAAACAATTTCCCAACGGATAATAAACTATGGCAGAGCTGAAAACGCATAAATCCCGCATTGGTAAAGGGCTTATAAACATGCTCATGTTTCAAATGTATGGGGATGAAAAGCTGATCTATCGTGAATATGTTCAAAATGCACGAGACGCTATCAATGATGCCGTCAATCACGGTATTTTAGGAGCTATAACCGATGGTAGAATTTCTATTACTATTGATTCTGCCAAGAGGTTTATAGAAATTAGGGATAATGGCATTGGCATACCCGTAGAACGAGTCGAATCCGTTTTGCTGGATATAGCAGATTCCAATAAGGACGGAGAATCATCCGCAGGTCAGTTCGGCATAGGGCGATTAGTTGGCGGCTATTTCTGTAAAAAATTATCATTTAGAACAACCTACAAAGGAGAAGAGTTTGCTTCGGAAATTGTTTTCGATATTGATAAAATCAAGGCGATTCTTAATGACGAAAACGATAAACGCGATGCCACGGATGTAATAGATTCCGCGTCATCTCGCAATTTATACGATGAAAATAAAGATGACCATTATTTTATAGTTACTTTATGCAATATTGATTTACAATATCCAGCATTGTTGAATAAAGACATTATTGCAGACTATTTAAGGGAAGTTGCTCCAGTCGATTATTCAGCTCAATTTAGGAATCAATTGATTATGACCAGTGTGTCAGGGGAATATGAAGAGTTACAAAAAAATGTTGGATATTTCCCAATCTCAATTAACGGCACGGCGATAGAAAAACGATACGGATTACGTGTCGTTGGAACAAATGATACAATCAACGGATTAGAGTATTTCTCGTTAAAAGATGATACATACGGATTGTTAGCATGGGGCTGGTACGCCTTGACCGATTTTACCAAAGCAATTCCCGTATCAGATACAAGCAGCCAATTTCGGCTCCGAAAACACAATATTCAAGTTGGAGAAGCCGATATGCTAACAACTTATTTCCCTCGTAATGAAACCCGAGGTAATAAATATTTTTATGGAGAAATCCATATTGCGAATCAAAAAATCAAACTAAATAGTGCCCGTGACGGATTAGCTCCTACCCCAGAAGCAGAATGCCTAAAGTGTCTAATTCGAAATTTCTTCGATGGATTAGTTAAGTTATATCATTTAGCCAATGATACAAAAAAAGCAGTCGAGCGTTATATAGATGCTTACAAAATAATTCAAGCTCCCGCAACTGAAAATATCGTTAATGCTCAAAAACAATTAACAGATGCTTGCAAAAAACTTAAGAGTATCACCAAATCCAAGAATGCAACCAATCCTGTAGCACAAAAAGTACTGGAGTCGTATAAACGGCGAATCAAAGACTTACATACAGAGATGGACCAAGAGATACCGTGCATACCTGCATCTGAATTACCTATATCAAGTCCTATCCCGCAGGTTGAACCTGAGCTCGATGACTTTGAAATATTGAATAATCACTATCCCGAAGACCTTGCAGCATTAATTCGCAGAGTGTGTATGTCATATCAAAGAAACTGTCCGGTTTCACATATTAAATTAATTAGAGAATTACAACGAAAAGCTATAAGAGAACTTATAGAAGAATAATGGCAAGACCTCGAAAAAAATTAAAGATACTGCTTATAGAGCCAAACTATTCAAATAAGTATCCACCAATTGGGCTTATGAAATTATCGACCTATCATAAAATGTTAGGTCATGAAGTCGTTTTCTATAAAGGGGATTTAAAACAGTTTGTTATAGAACGCATTGCCAATAAATGTATTGATGAGTTTTATAAAATAGATGAAAACATTAATTGGAATCTTTACAAAGATTTGTTTGTTGAGTATATTCGTACAAGGCGGCGGGATTTCTTAGTTCAAATCCCGATTAGCTCCACAAATATGGAGATTCTTTTGACAAACAAAATTAATCAGTTTAAAGATTATTATTGGAAAAAAAACTGGGAAGCAGATCCCGAATGGGATCGCGTCTTTGTAACAACTTTGTTCACGTTCCATTGGCGCATTACTATCGACACCATCAATTTTGCAAAAAAACTAGTTAAAGACACAAAAAATTTGATGGTTGGAGGTGTATTAGCAACCATTCAAGCAAAAGAGGTTTACGAGGCAACTGGGATCAAGCCATTTAAAGGAATTTTAAACATTCCCGGACAACTAGATAAAAGGAATCAACTCATTATCGATAATTTGCCTTTAGATTATTCAATTCTTGATGAAATTGAATATAAATATCCAATGAACAATGCATATTATGGATATACCACACGTGGATGCATAAGAAAATGTCCGTTTTGCGCTGTTCCCAAATTAGAACCTGTTTATAATTCCTATATTCCTCTTCGAGAGAGAATCGAAGAAACCCGAAAACAATACGGTGATCAAAAAGACCTTTTATTAATGGATAATAACATATTAGCCTCTTCGGAGTTCGATACGATTATCAATGATATTGTAGCTTGCGGATTTGGTAAAGACGCTATATTTATTCAACCAGATTTACTTGCGTTATCCATTGCTCATTTGCGCTCTACACCTGTGATTAACGAACGGGCAAATATTAGAAAAGCCCAGTCCTTAATTATGGAATTTTACCAAAAATTAAAAGGCGAAGAATCATTTGAGATATATAAAATCATTTTTGAAAAATATAAAATTAATAAGCTTCTTACGACTACAAAAGAACACCTGCTCGCCGCATATGACGAAATAAAGGATATTTATAAGAAACATTTTAAACCTGCTCCTCGTCATCGCTATGTCGATTTCAACCAAGGTGTAGATGCTCGTTTATTTACCGAAGAGAATGTCAAGCAGTTAAGCAGAATCGCAATACGCCCGTTAAGAATAGCTTTCGATAATATAAAAACGGAAGCACAATATACTCGCGCGATTGAAATGAGCAGCAAGGTTGGATTGAAAGATTTCTCCAACTACTTGTTATATAACTTCGATGATCATCCAGATGATTTATATCATCGGTTAAGGATCAATGTAGAATTGTGTGATCGATTAAATGTGAGTATCTATTCTTTTCCCATGAAATACCACCCCATCCGTCGCACGGAAGATATGGATGAGGATTATTCTCACAATCGAGACTATATTGGCAAATACTGGAATCGTAAGTATATCCGAGCTATTCAGGCTGTTCTCAATAGTACAAAAGGTAAGATTGGCAAGGGAACATCATTTTTCATGAAAGCTTTTGGCGAAAATATCGAGGAATACCATAAGCTTCTTGAAATGCCAGAAACCATGATTATTTATCGTTATTTCTTCGAATGGCTTGGGCTGGAAAATGGCGGAAAGAAAACGGCTATTGAGATTTTAGGAAATGATTCGATATGCAATGCATCGGCCCACTCGTGGTGGAAAGCCTTTTGTACTTGCAAGGAAAATGTATCATCCAAAGAATGGGAAATGGCGTTGAATATTATTCATAAAAATGATTTTAGCAAATCATATCATACTGGAAATTCTTATGTCGATACGTTACTGGGATATTATGTCAGCTATCGACAAGCTATTATCGAACCTAATACGGATCTGTATAAACTAAAACAAGTATATGACCAAAATCCGCTCAAAGAATTAAGACGGACGCAAAAAATCAAATAAATATATTGTTATGGAAAATGTATTGTTATTAGAAATAAAACAACTATATGATTCATTAGTTGCAGCACCTTATGGAGAATATGTACATGGTTATGGTACTCAAAAGCCGAATGGATTTAAGTATAAATCAAATGCTCAAACATTATTTAATAAGGTTGTAGAGTTGAATGAGAAATGTCGTCCGTCTTATATTGATGAACAAACGATATTTCAGTTATCGCATACTTTGGAAAAAGAAGTAGAACATGTTGTTGGAACATATGAGGAAGCTATCAAACCAAATGCAGCCCAAAAACGATGGCAAGAATTAGATGATAAAATGAATCGAGCAACCCGCCAAATTCATCTGGATATCTATAGCTTGTTATCTTATATTGAAGAAACCAGCCACGAATAAAGGTTGGTATTACAAATGTATGACAATTCAAAAATAAAACCGCGTTGTAGATAGCTGCAACGCGGTTTCTGTGAGGTCTGAAGCGGATTCGAACCGCTGTACAAGGTTTTGCAGACCTTTGCCTAGCCACTCGGCCATCAGACCCTGATTCCCTGGATCGGGTTTGCAAATATACGAAGATTTCTCTTTTCTGCAAAACTTCCGGGCAACTTTGCATTTTTATCGGCAAAAACCTATCTTTACAACCGCTAACCGAAGCCCCGAAGCGGGTCCGGAACCTACGGTTTCGCCCAAAAGAGGCGGAGCCGAACTCATTCGGGGATTGCCGGATACGGAAAATGAAGCGCGAAATTCCAGACATAGCCCTTACCCTCACGCCGGGAATAGGCCCGAAAGGGGCGGTCCATCTGCTCGACGTATTCGGTTCGGCAGAGGCGGTTTTCTCCGCTTCGGCCGACGAACTCATCGAAAAAGCCCGACTCCGACCGGAACTCGCGCGGGCGATCCTCCAAAAGAAAGCGTTCGCAGACGCAGAGCGCGAAGTCAAACATTGCCGCAAACACGGGATCGAGATCATCGCCTCCACCGACGCACAATACCCGGCCCTGCTGCGCGAAACCGCCGACTACCCGCATGTGCTGTATGTTCTGGGTTCCCCGGAAGCGCTCGGCAAGACGACGCTTACGATGGTCGGCACGCGTCGGATGACTCCGTACGGGCAACAGATGGCCGACCGGCTGATCGGCGAACTGGCAGACCGGGTGGCGGATACGGTGATCGTGAGCGGCCTAGCCTTCGGCATCGATACGGCCTGTCACCGTGCGGCGCTCGCTTTCGGCATGCCGACCGTCGGCATCATCGCCTCGGCCCTTCCCGGCATCACGCCCGCACAGCACACGGCCGTCGCCCGGGATATGATCGAACACGGCGGAGCCGTCGTTTCGGAGCTGCACTCCCAAACCAGGCAGAACGGCAACTTTTACCACTCCCGCAACCGTCTGCTGGCAGGCATAAGCGGCGGTACGGTCGTCGTAGAATCGCCCGTCGAAGGCGGGTCGATGGATACGGCACGGCTGGCGGACGGCTACAACCGCACGCTGATGGCCGTCCCTGGACGCGCGACGGACTTCGCCTCGGCCGGAGCCAATCTGCTGATTCGGACCCAGCGTGCCCAAATGGTATGCACGGGCGAAGATATCGTGCGGGAAATGATGTGGGACCAGAACCGCCCCGGCGATCTGATCGACCGGCCGACAGCGGCTCCGCGACGAAGAGGGGCTGCTGGGCTGCTTCCGCACCGACGACCCGATATCCGCAGAAGAGCTTTGCGAACTCTCGGGGCTCGGATTCGGCGAACTTTCGGCCCTGCTGCTGGGACTCGAAATGGCCGGAGCCGTCCGGCAGCTTCCGGGGAACCGATATATGAAACTACGCTAATAAAAAATAAATACAAAATACACTATCCCAATCCTATGAAACAATTCGTCATCTTATTTCTTTTATTTACTATCAGCCCAATCAGTTTCACTTTTGCACAAAACAAAATTTTCTGTGAAATTATTGAACAAATCGTAAGTCAGAAAAAAACTCGAATATACCTCGATTACGGGCAAGAACGCAATAAAAAGAAAGATATCAGACTCGAAAACGAAAATGAAAAAGCTGAAATCTTCTATTCCCGGGTGGAAGCACTTAACATTATGTCCGCATTGGGTTGGAAATTCGAGCAAGCATATGTAAAAGTATCTGGAAGCAGCGGAAACGGATATGGCAGTACATCAAGTACAACTCACTACTTGTTGAGTAAAGATGTAGATTCAATTCAGGAAATAAACAACATTATTGATGAAATAAAAGCAAAAAAATCCGAATTAAATAATATACCCACCGAATCAGAACAACGAGACACCAACTCTATAAACAAAATATTTTAAGACAAAATTTCCGAAACATTGAATTATCTGATCGACACCCACTCGCATATCTACGCCGAAGAGTTCGACGCCGACCGCGACGAGGCGATCCGCCGCGCCCGCGAAGCCGGGGTGGAGCGGCTGCTGCTGCCGGCGATCGACTCCGAGAGCCACGGGCGCCTCTTCGACACCGTGCGCCGCTATCCGGACCACTGCACCCCGATGATGGGGCTGCACCCGACCTCCATCAACGACAATCCCCGTTGGCGGGAAGAGCTGGCGTTGGTCGAACGCTACCTCTGCTCGCCACCCGAAGGCGTCGGACGATTCTGCGCCGTGGGCGAAATCGGACTCGACTACTACTGGGACGACCGCTTCAAGGCCGAACAGCTCGAGGCATTCACGAAACAGTGCCGCCTGGCCGCGACCTATGACCTTCCCGTCGCCATCCATACGCGGGCGGCCTGGAAAGATATGTGCCGCACTGTCGAAACGGAAACGAAGGCCGCCCGCGAAAAAGGGCTGCGCCTGCGGGGTGTTTTCCACGCCTTCGCCGAAGACGCCGACACCTACCGGCAGTTGAAGGAGTGCGGCGACTTCCTGTTCGGCATCGGCGGTGTGGTGACCTTCAAAAAGAGCCGGCTGGCCGATACCGTACGCGAAATGGAGCTCGACGACCTGGTGCTCGAAACCGACTGTCCCTACCTGACGCCGGTTCCCTATCGCGGCCAGCGAAACGAATCCGGATATATTCCTTATATTTGCAACAAAATCGCAGCGCTGAAAGGCACGACACCCGAAGAGGTAGCGGCAGCCACGACCCGCAACGCCCGGCGGATGTTCGGCTTCGACGCGGCGCGACAGACGACAAACGACCATTCAAGCCCTACCGAATCGATATGAAACCTTCGATCCTGATTATCTATACC
>ENA-OOYX01001094-OOYX01001094.1-human-gut-metagenome-genome-assembly--contig:-NODE-1094-length-12822-cov-2.255659_pt1 | contig 12822 bp, 9 predicted proteins | sample MGYA00241182_ERZ501387 | MGnify/ENA primary metagenome ERZ501387 (study PRJEB25962, sample SAMEA2042740) | human gut metagenome | biome: human gut; feature: human-associated habitat; material: faeces...
CATGTAGTGACCCGCCTGCACTTCAAATTCGTCGGCACGCGCCTCGATCTGCCTTATGCAGGCGTACATATCTTCGATGGCTTTGGCGATGACGGCGTCCTGCTTTGTGCGGTAGAAAAGGACAAAGGCGGTGTAACCCATCTCGTTTAGGGCGGCGGCGATCGCCATGCCCTCCACGAGTCCCCACTGGCGGTTGAAGGCGCCGCCCGGGATGATCACGGCGTAGGGACGTCCGGCGATGGGACCCGGAAAATGCAGGAAGGCAGGAGACTCCTTGTCCCACTCACTCATGCGTTCCTCCTCGGAATAGAGCGGATAGAGATAGTTTTTTCCGGTGGAGGCGAGTTCCTCCATGCGGTGTAAGGTTGGCACGAAGCCGACTTTTTCAAACCCGTAGCTTGCTAATGGTGCATTCCAGTGATCCGGTGTCATATCGGTAAAAATGTGGGTGCCGAAGTCCCCGTAGACCTTGCTTTTGACCAGATCACCGATGGTCATCTCTGGTGTGATATCATGATACTTCATAATGAAAACCTCCTTTACGAGTCTTGCTGTGTCGTGGCTCACTGTTTTCTTCGATCCATTTCTACAACTATGGCGGAATATGTATGGGCAATAGTTACAAAAACTGTAGCTGATTATAATAAAAATTGTAAAAATTATCTACAAAAATGAGAAAAAATAGCAGGATATGTAAAAAAACAGACGTTATTAAGCAAAAACGGTGTGGTTTCGCTATTCCTATTTTGGTACCATAACTGCAAAGACAAGAATGGATAGGGGGAAAAGCAATGGCATTGATGGAGACACACTATTACAGCTCGTCCCTGGGGAGCAATATTACGCTGAACGTGTTCGTTCCAACGCCGGGCAGCAGTGAGCAGATCATACAGATGGGACACAGCGCGAAGTACGATTACGAGAACGGGCTTCCGGTGCTGTATCTGCTGCACGGAGCGTACGGCGACGCATTTTCCTGGGTGCGCTACAGCAATATTGACCGCTATGCGCAGGACCGGGGGATTGTGGTTGTCATGGCATCCGCGGAAAATTCTTTTTATCAGGATCTTCGGAGCGGGAAAAAGTACAAGACCTTCTTTACGGAGGAACTGCCGCTCTTCATCCGCAATGTATTTCCGGTGAGCAGGGAGCGGGAGAAGACGTTTATCGCCGGTTTTTCCATGGGAGGTTACGGCGCGTGGTATCTGGCACTGTCCAGACCGGAGCTGTACGCGAAGGCGGCGAGTATGTCCGGCGCGCTGGACATTGCAGGACTGTATCAGGCGGCGGCAGCCGGGAACAACGACAACAATCCGTTTCATTGGGAGGATTGCTTTGGGGATCCGGACAAACTTGCCGGGAGCGATTATGATCTGTTTACGCTCTATGACAGGGATGTAAAGAACGGCTGTGTGCCGAAGCTGTATCAGGCAGTCGGGCGCGATGACTTTTTGTATCCGTCGAATGTGTATGTCAGAAAGCTGCTGGAACAGAAACAGGCAGATCTGACCTACGAGGAGGACAAAGGCGGTCATGACTGGAATTTCTGGGACCAGTATATCCAGCATATTTTAGACTGGATGCTGCATGATTAGAAGAAGGAGAGGGAGTACAATGCGAAAAGAAAATCCGGCAGATATTGCCATATTTGAAGAAAATGCAAAGCACCCGTTCGGCATGAGGGATAAGATCGGATATGCGGCGGGAGATTTTGCAAATGATCTCACTTTTGTGATTGCCGCGCTGTTTATGATGAAGTTCTACACCGACATCATGGGTGTCAGCGCCGCGCTCGTCGGAACGCTGATGATGGTTGCCAAGGTAGTGGATGCGTTCACGGACGTTGCCATGGGGCAGGTGGTCGACCGCAGTCCGTACACGGCGAAAGGAAAATTTGCACCGTGGATCCGCCGTTTTGCCGGACCGGTCGCCGTGGCTTCGTTTTTGATCTTCGCGCCGTATTTTGCCGATATGCCGATGGGATTTAAGGTATTCTGGATGTTTTTTACCTACATTCTCTGGGGTTCCGTGTGCTACACCGGCGTGAACATTCCCTATGGTTCCATGGCGTCTGCGATGAGCGATAAGCCGGAGGAGCGGACGATGCTCTCAAACTGGAGAACCATCGGTGCCACCGTGGCGCAGATCGTGATTGCGGTGATCCTTCCGATGGTTGTGTACACAACGGATGCCGAGGGACACAAGGTGCTCGGGGGCACGCAGACGATGATCGCATCTGCCGTATGCTCCGTTCTGGCAGTCGTTGTCTATATGATCTGCTACCATCTGACCACCGAGCGTGTGAAGATGCAGAGTGCAGAGGGGCAGAAAAACGTATTTGAGCTTTTCAAAGTATTATTTACAAACCGCGCATTTGTGGGAATTGTCATCTCCGCGCTGATCTTTTTGCTGGTACAGATGACACTGTCCGGAATGAACAACTATATTTACCCGAACTACTTCAACAGCTCGGCGGCAATCTCCGTCAGCAGCCTTCTGGCATGTGTTGTGGTACTGGTTCTCTCCACGTTTGTGACCAAGCTTTCGGATAAGATCGGCAAGAAGGAGCTGTCCGCGGCCGGTGCGTTTATCGGCGCGGCGGCACTGTTTGTGGGATACATCGTACATACAAAGAGTGTGGTGGTCTTCATCTGCATCTATCTGTTTGCTTACATCGGACTGGCATTTTTCAACCTGATGTGCTGGGCAATGATCATCGATGTCATCGATGACATTGAGGTGAAAAAAGGAATCCGCAGCGACGGTACGGTTTATTCCGTCTATTCCTTCGCAAGAAAGCTCGGACAGGCAGCAGCCAACGGTCTGACCGGCCTGCTTCTCACCATAGTGGGATACAGCTCCGCAACCGCATTTGACGAGGACGTCGTAAACGGAATCTACAACGTGACGACTCTTTTCCCGGCGATCGGATTTGTTCTGCTGGCATGCTCACTGCTCTTTTTGTATCCGCTCTCCAAAAAGAAGGTGCTTTCCAACGTCGCGGAGCTTACAGCGCGCAAAGCAAAGTAAAAACAACAAACGACAGATCGGAAAAACATGCAACTTTGTTGCATGTTTTTTTGATTATGTTGCAGTTTGAAAAAGGTCTATTGCAAAGGAACACAGAGACGTTATAATAGAATTACAACAGGACGGTAACAGAAACCATTCATAGAAAAAATGATGTATAAGGAGGTAACGCATGATCTGGGAACCAGTACTTGCAAAGTTTAAAGAATTATTTGGGGATGAGGGAGAGATCGGAGTTTATTTCGCACCGGGACGTGTGAATATGATCGGTGAGCATACCGATTACAACGGAGGACATGTATTTCCATGTGCGCTCACGATCGGTACCTACGGTGTGGCGAGAAAAAGAGACGACAAGAAGCTTCGCTTTTATTCCATGAATTTTGAGAATCTCGGTGTGCTGGAGTCTTCCGTGGAGGGCTTAAAGCCGGAGAAGGAAGCAGACTGGACGAACTACCCGAAGGGTGTGATGTGGGCGTTCGGCGAGAAGGGCATGAAAGTGGAGTCCGGTATGGATCTCGTGCTGTTCGGCAATATTCCGAACGGTTCCGGATTGTCTTCTTCCGCATCGGTGGAAGTGCTGACCGGATTCATCCTGCGTGATATGTTCGGCTTTGATGTGACGAATCAGGATCTGGCATTGATCGGCCAGTATTCCGAGAACAAGTTCAACGGCGTCAACTGCGGTATTATGGATCAGTTCGCCATTGCGATGGGCAAGGCAGGACATGCGATTTTCCTGGATACGGCGACCTTAAAGTATGAGTATGCGCCGATCAGGCTCGAGAATGCGAAGATTGTGATCTCCTGCAGCAACAAAAAGCGCGGACTCGGTGATTCCAAATACAACGAGAGACGCAGTGAGTGTGAGACAGCGCTTGCCGAACTGCAGAAAGTGGTAAAGATCAACGCGCTCGGCGATCTGACAGAAGCGCAGTTTGAGCAGTATCAGGATGCCATCACAAGTCCGGTGTGCCAAAAGCGTGCAAAACATGCCGTATATGAGAACCAGAGAACGATCAAGGCGGTGGAGGCACTGCAGAACAACGATGTCGCGCTGTTCGGAAAGCTGATGAATGACTCCCACGTATCTTTGCGTGATGATTACGAGGTAACGGGAATCGAGCTGGATACCCTGGTTGAGGAAGCATGGAAGATCGACGGTGTGATCGGTTCCCGCATGACGGGTGCGGGCTTTGGCGGATGCACGGTCAGCATCGTGAAGGATGACGCGGTGGATGCGTTTATCGAGAAGGTCGGAACCGCCTATAAGAACAAGATTGGCTATGCCGCAGATTTCTATGTCGTAGAGATCGGCGACGGCCCGGTAAAATTGGCGTAGTGACAGAGTATATTTAGAAACGAGGTTGGATCATGATACAGGAAAGAATATTGGAACTGACAGAATACGGACTGGTGACGGGACTCATAGAGCCGCAGGATAAGCGGTTTACGATCAACCGTCTGCTGGAGCTGTTTCACATTGACGAACTGGAGGATGAAGTCACGGCGGCTTATGAGAAGCGCACGCCGATGACGCAGGAGAGCGCCGAGGAGGCACTGCCACAGATCCTTGCAGAGATGCTCGATTACGCGGCGGAGCAGATGCTGATTCCGGACAATACGATTACATACCGCGATCTGTTTGACACAAAGATCATGAGCATGCTGGTTCCAAGACCGAGCGAGGTGGTACGCCGTTTCTATGATCTTTATGAGAAGGAGTCTCCGCAGGCGGCGACGGATTATTTTTACAAGCTGTCCAGAGACACGGACTATATCCGCAGATACCGCGTGAAGAAGGATCTGAAATGGACGGCGGACACAGAGTTTGGAACGCTGGATATCACGATCAACCTGTCGAAGCCGGAGAAGGATCCGAAGGCGATTGCGGCGGCGAAGCTGGCAAAGCAGAGCGGCTATCCGAAATGCCTTCTGTGCAAGGAAAACGAGGGATACGCAGGACGTATCAACCATCCGGCGAGACAGAACCACCGCATCATTCCGGTGACCATCAACCAGAGCGACTGGTTTTTCCAGTATTCTCCGTACGTTTACTACAACGAGCACTGCATTGTGTTCAACGCAAACCACACACCGATGAAGATCGAGCGCGCTACCTTCGGAAAGCTGCTTGATTTCGTGCAGCAGTTCCCGCACTATTTTGTCGGTTCCAATGCCGATCTGCCGATCGTCGGAGGATCCATCTTAAGCCACGATCATTTCCAGGGCGGTCATTATGAGTTCGCCATGGCAAAGGCACCGGTGGAGCGCGAGATCACATTCAAAGGATATGAGGATGTAAAGGCAGGCATTGTAAAATGGCCGATGTCTGTCATCCGTATCAGCGCTACGGACAAGGATCGTCTGATCGATCTGGCAGACAAGATTCTCCTCGCATGGAGAGGATACACGGACGAGGCGGCATTCGTCTACGCCGAGACAGACGGCGAGCCGCACAATACGATCACACCGATCGCCCGCAGATCCGGAGATATGTTTGAACTGGATCTCACACTTAGAAATAACATTACTACTGATGAGCATCCTCTTGGTGTATACCATCCGCATGCAGAGTATCACCATATCAAGAAAGAGAATATTGGTCTGATCGAAGTAATGGGACTTGCCGTACTTCCGGCAAGATTAAAAGAAGAATTGGAACTTCTGGCAGAATATATTCTGGAGGGAAAAGACATTTCTTCCAATGAGAAGATTGAGAAACATGCAGCGTGGGTTGCAGAATTCCTTCCGAAATATGACAACCTTGATAAAGACAACATTCAGGATGTTCTCAGAAAAGAAGTCGGTAATGTATTCGTTCATGTACTTGAGGATGCCGGCGTATATAAATGCACTGCTGAAGGCAGAGAAGCATTTATGAGGTTTATCAATAAATTATAAGGAATATTTTCAACCATAAGAAAACAGTGTTTACATAGCAGGATGACAAATCTGGTATTATTTACATATGAGCAGGTTGTGGCGGTTCTGATCAAAAGCCGGGCAGTCTGAAGATGTTTTTGAATGATTGGGAATGCATAGAGAACGTCCCGCATATTTTATGTTGGGACGTTTTTGCAAAATGGAGGTAAATATGTACAGAAAAAGACACAAAAGAGGAAAGCGTCTGGCAAGTGTGTTTCTGACTGTGGCACTGATCACTGCAACAGTTCCCGTACAGGCAGCAGAGTTCGGCACTCCGGACAGTTTTGAAGAGATTTTCAGTTCAGGGGAAGAAGATTCGTGCATAACTGATACAGAAAATACTTTGCCGGCAGCTTCTGATTCGGAGAAAGTAATGGCATCGGAACTGTCACCAACACCAACAGTGACTTCGACACCGGAGGGTACACCTGCACTGACAGAAACACCGACTCCTTCGGTCACACCATCACCATCTCCCACGCCGACGATTAATCCGGAGAAAGAGGTAATGCTCCGGTTTATAGACGGAGAAGGAAATGAATGCGAACAGCTGCGAACAGTGATGTCCTGGGGTGAATCTTTGATCCTTCCCAATGTACCGGATACAGGTGCACCGGATATGTGGAAACTGGAAAAAAATGAAAAACTTGGAGATGCGATCACTCTGAAGGGTGGAGATATTCTTACTCTGAAGAAAGGCGAGAGCTGGAATCTGTTTCTCGAAAAAGGCATCCTGAACTTCTATATGCCAAAGAAATGTACGGTTTCCCTTTATAATAATTCAGGAACCAGTGTGTTTTCCAATGGGATTCTGCAGGTCTATGAGACAAAAAACGTCATACTTCCGGATATGCCATCATCTAAATACATTAATTATGGATGGACAGATACAAAGGGAAGTTCTGCTGTAAAATATGAACTGAATTCAGAATTTACAGTGACCGGCGACACAGATTTTTACATTGTGCGCCGTACAGCACTTCAGGTGAATTTTAAGACCAATACGGGGGCAAGCAACAGTAAATTTACCAGACTGAATCAGAAAGTCGGAAAAGGACTTACAGTTACAATGCCGCAGGTGCCTGTCAAGACAGGATATCAGTCTCTGGGATGGTCAAAGAGTAAAAAAGCCTCCAAAGCTGACTATAAAGCAGGCCAGAATGTGACTATATCAAAAACACTGACTCTCTATGCTGTATATAAGAAATTGCCTTACACAGTTACTTTCAATAACAATAATGGAACAAGTACCAGCAAAATTTATACTTCGCTCACCATGTATGCGTCAAAAAATCAGAAAGTGACACTGCCTGATGTGCCGAAAGTAAAGGGCTATACAAATCTGGGCTGGACAACTGAAAAGGGAGAAACAGAACCGGAATATTCAGCCGGTGATACAGTAAAGATTACAAAGGCAACTCAGTTCTATGCAGTGCGCAGAAAGAGTAATTATTATACGGTCAGCTACTATCTGGGAAATGGAAGCACTAATGCGGCTTATCAAAAACTTACTCAGACAGTAGAAGAGGGAACGGTTGTTACCTTTGCAAAAGTACCGGCAAGAACCGGTTATGTTAACCAGGGATGGTCAAGTAAGAAAAATTCTGAGAAAGCAACAGCAAAGGCGAAATGTACAGTCAACAAAAATATCACTCTTTATGCGGTACAGAAGAAGGCAGTACAGCTGACTTTTCACAGATGTGACGGCAGCACCTGGCAGAAAACGACTCTGGCAAAAGGAAGTTCTTATTCTCTTCCGGGCGTAAGGGATGCAGAAGGTTATACTTTTATGGGGTGGTCCACAAAACCGATGCAGAGTGTTTCTCCGCAGTATGAGGCAGAAGAAAAAATCACGGTAAATGGAAATGTGGATCTCTATGCAGTGGTATTTAACAGAACAACGGAAACAGACCTTACAGAGGATCAGCTTCCGCAGGTAGATATCTATAAATATAAACAGGTGATTTTTGTAGGTGATTCCCGTACGGAATTTATGGAAAATGTTCTGACAGGAATGGGAGAATCTGCGACTAAAAATGTGAAGTTTGTCTGCTCGGCAGGAAAGGGACTGGACTGGTTTACCACTACAGGATGGGCTCAGCTTTATTCCATAGTACAGCACGATTCCAACAGTATTCTTTCAAAGAAAACCGCAGTGATCTTTAATTTTGGAGTAAACGACTTGTCAAAATCTGCAGATTATGCGGAGTATTATAACTGGATTGCACCACAGCTTAAAAGCAAAGGATGTGAACTGTACTTCATGTCTGTAAATCCGGTGAATCGTCTGATGCTTCCCAATGCGGGAAGAGCGGACAGAAGTGAGGCGGCAGTCAGATCATTCAATCAGTATATGAAAGCAAATCTGTCTTCTGCTTATACTTATATTGATATGTATTCTTATCTGAAATCAACAGGATACAGCTTTGCCAGTGATCATTACGGAACCGGTACGGTAGATGACGGGCTTCACTATACTACAAGGACATATAAGCGTATTTTTGCAAAATGTATGGATTCATTGAGAGTGCCTGCCTGACCAAATGGCAGAGAGCATGATTTTGCTACACCTGACAAAAGAAAAAACATAGTTAAATACCAGATTACTCCTTGCGTGAAAACAGGGAATAGTCTATACTAAAAGGCGAGACGGCTGTTATCTGAAACAGCGTTTCGTCTTTTTGTGTAAGACCAGAACGATGAGGAGAAAGAGGAAACATAGATATGAAGTTAACAACAGTAAAAGAGATTTACAAAGAGAGAGAAAAATACCTGGATAAAGAGGTTACAGTAGGCGGATGGGTACGAAGCGTACGTGACTCCAAGACATTTGGATTTATCGTGCTTCACGACGGAAGCTTCTTTGAGACTCTTCAGGTAGTTTATCACGATACAATGGAGAACTTTGCTGAGATCAGCAAATTAAACGTAGGTGCAGCGATCATTGTCAAAGGTACACTGGTAGCAACTCCACAGGCAAAACAGCCATTTGAGATCCAGGCAGCAGAAGTTACAGTAGAGGGTAATTCTGCACCTGATTATCCGCTTCAGAAGAAACGCCACAGTCTTGAATACTTAAGAACCATCACACATCTCCGTCCGAGAACAAACACATTCCAGGCAGTATTTCGTGTACGTTCTCTGTGTGCCTATGCGATTCACCGTTTCTTCCAGGAGCAGGGATTTGTTTATGTGCATACTCCGCTGATCACAGGAAGCGACTGTGAAGGTGCAGGTGAGATGTTCCAGGTAACTACTCTGGATATGAACAACGTTCCGACAGATGACAAGGGTGCTGTAGATTACTCTCAGGATTTCTTCGGAAAAGAAACTAATCTGACAGTAAGCGGACAGTTAAACTGCGAGACTTTTGCACAGGCATTCCGCAATGTTTATACTTTCGGACCAACCTTCCGCGCTGAGAATTCCAACACAACCCGCCATGCGGCAGAGTTCTGGATGATCGAGCCGGAATGCGCATTTGCAGATTTAAATGACAACATGGATCTTGCAGAGGCAATGCTGAAATATGTGATCCGTTATGTACTGGAGAATGCACCGGAAGAGATGAATTTCTTCAATTCTTTTGTTGATAAGGGACTTCTGGACAGACTGAACCATGTGATCAATTCTGAGTTTGGTCATGTCACTTACACAGAAGCAGTAGAGCTTCTGGAGAAGAACAACGATAAATTTGACTACAAAGTATTCTGGGGATGCGATCTGCAGACAGAGCATGAACGTTATCTTACAGAAGAAATCTTTAAGAAACCTGTATTTGTAACAGATTATCCGAAGGAGATCAAAGCTTTCTACATGAAGATGAATGAGGATAACAAGACTGTTGCAGCTATGGACTGTCTGGTGCCTGGAATCGGTGAGATCATCGGTGGAAGCCAGAGAGAGGATGACATTGAGAAACTTGAGAAACGTATGGACGAGCTGGGACTTAAGAAAGAGGATTATGACTTCTATCTTGATCTTCGTAAATATGGTTCCACACGCCATTCAGGATTTGGTCTTGGATTTGAACGTTGCGTAATGTACCTTACCGGCATGGGCAACATCCGCGACGTAATTCCATTCCCAAGAACTGTTAAAAACTGTGATTTATAATTTGACTGATATCAGTATTGTGGGAGCATTGAAGCTGCAGAGCAATCCGCAGATATCAAAAATGTTATAGAAAGAGAGATTGGCATGAGATTTATTCATCTTGCAGATGTACACCTTGGTGCAGTTCCTGACAGGGGCTGTCCATGGAGCAGCAGGCGGGAGGAAGAAATCTGGGAAACTTTCCGCCGGGTTATTGCGGGCATCCGCGAAGATCCGGTGGATTTGCTATTTATATCCGGAGATCTGTTCCACCGCCAGCCTCTTATGAGAGAGCTTAAGGAAGTAAATTATCTGTTTTCCACCATCCCGGATACCCGGGTTTATCTGATGGCAGGAAATCATGACTATATTAAGGCTGATTCTTTTTACCGGGATTTTCAGTGGGAAAAGAATGTGACATTTTTTAAGAATGAACAGCTTACCTGTGTGAAAGATGAGAAACTGGATATTTATGTATATGGACTGAGCTATGAACATCAGGAAATAGAGAATCCTCTGTATGATTCCATACATCCTGCAGAGGGAGAGGGGGTTCACATTTTACTGGCTCATGGTGGAGATGCGAAGCATATCCCCATGAATATCAAATCAATTGCTGCGTCAGGATTTGATTATATTGCATTAGGACATATTCATAAACCCCAGATTCTGATCCGGGATAATGCAGCTTATGCAGGTGCGTTGGAGCCTGTTGACAGAAATGATCTGGGTGATCATGGATACATAGAAGGACATCTGGAAAATGGAAGGCTTAAGACAAATTTTGTTCCTTTTGCCTGCCGTTCCTATGAGCAGATTCTTCTGATGCTGCGTGAAGATTCTACACAGGCATCTCTGGAAGATATGCTGAAGGCGGATCTGGCGAATAAAGGACGCATGAATATCTACAGGATCGTAATCCAGGGAACCAGGGCACCGGAGCTTCTGCTGCTTCCCGAGAGACTGAAGTCTTTTGGCTACGTAACAGAGGTTCTGGATGAATCAAAGCCTTCCTATGATCTGGAAGCACTTCAAAAAAAATATAGTGGAACACTGATTGGTGACTATATCAGTTATTTTCTTGAAAAAGACAGAAATGCAGTGGAGGAGAAGGCATTATATTATGGTCTTCAGGCTTTACTGGAAACAAGCAGGTGACAGACAGAATATGATTATCAGACAGTTAAATATTAAAAACTCTGGAGAAATCCATGATAAAACTTTAGAGTTTTCTCCGGGAATTAACGTTCTGTATGGAGAGAATGAAAGCGAAAGAGCGATAGTACATACGTATATTAAAAATATGTTTCTCGGAGATATCAGTGAAGCAATCTACGATAATGCAGTTTTTGCTGCGAAGTTAAAGAGTCCGACAGAACAGGATCTGGCTCGGGAGCTGCAAAAATTTATGACCGGCTATCAGGGAACTGCAGACAGCTCCATGGATCTGGGACGGGCCATGCAGATGCTCAAGATGTCCAGAAAGGGTTATCTGGTACAGGCAGACAGAAAACAGAAAGAGACAGAACAGGAGAGGCAGAAACTTCTGACCAGGATGGATGATATCATAAGTGATCTGAATGATCTGAATGGAAAGCTGGATCAGATTAATGAGAAAGAGGAGTCGTTACGGATGCATCCCGGAGATGAAAATGGTGCGGTTATTCTGGATGAGAGAATGGCACAGGCAAAGGCAAAAAGAAACAGCTTTGCAATGGGAATGCTGATATCGGCCGCTGCCGGCATCTTTGGATTGATTTTGACTGCGATTATAGCGGACAGTGTTTCGGTAAGTCTGATCGTAGCGGTTATTGCAGCTGCGTTGGTGGGATTTTGTGGAAAACAGCAGCTGAAGTATGCAAGGGAATTTCAGAAGAGAATACGGATGAAGAAACGTTGGGTATCCAGGCAGGAGAAACTCAGATGCAGTAAAGAAAATCTCAGACAGGACTATGATGAGAAAGAAACAGAACTTTGTAACCTTAAGGAAGAATACCGGGAATACGAAGAAAATTCTTTTCTGCTTACATCGGAAGAGCGGGAAGTACAGGCTCTGAATATGGCGATGGAAACCATAGAGAGAATGTCAGGAAATATTCATCTTCAGGTGGGACGAAAGCTGCAGATACGTACTTCTCAGATTTTGAGTGAGATTACAGATGGTGAATATCAGGACGTACAGATGGATGCGGCATCCCACATGACAGTAACTACCGGGAACGGAGCGGAAGCACTGGAATGTCTCAGCCGCGGCACTCTGGAGCTGATTTATTTTGCCATGCGCATGGCTGCAGGAGAGCTTCTGTGTCAGGAAGAAGTCTGCCGGTGATACTGGATGATATCTTTGGGATGTATGAGGAAGAAGATCTTGAGGCAGTTCTTGAATGGATGTATAAGGAGAAAAAGCAGGTTATCATCAGTACCTGCAGTAAACGCGAGATGGAACTTCTGGACAGAGAGGGAATCCCTTATGGGAAGCAAATTATTTCCTGAATTTTAATCAGACTGCGAAGCAGTTATTCAGTGTAGGGCCGCATAGAAGAGTGGATTGCATTATATATAACAAAAAGAGAGATTTCATGTACTGCAGGAATTTCGGATGAAACAGCCGGAACAGAACATGAAATCTCTTTTTATAAATTTTACAGAAGTTATTTATTTCTCATCATACTGAGCCATATAATTGCTTACGCAGCGGTTGATCCTGTCAACCGGGTTGAGCAGATAGCTTACGGACTGATCATGATTAAGAGTATCAATGATCAGGGC
>ENA-OOYX01001096-OOYX01001096.1-human-gut-metagenome-genome-assembly--contig:-NODE-1096-length-12809-cov-1.915556_pt1 | contig 12809 bp, 8 predicted proteins | sample MGYA00241182_ERZ501387 | MGnify/ENA primary metagenome ERZ501387 (study PRJEB25962, sample SAMEA2042740) | human gut metagenome | biome: human gut; feature: human-associated habitat; material: faeces...
TGGCGGAAAAAAAATACGGTGTTGTTTATACACCTGATAGTTTAGCTGACTTTGTCGCAGAACTGTTAAATAAAATTATTAGGCAGGACAGATTAATACAGGTAGAGAATATACTAGATCCTGCTTGTGGCGAGGGTGCGCTTCTTAGTGCATATAAAAAGAAATCATCATCAAAGATTAATTATATAGGTATTGATGTAGACCTTGAGGCAACTGAAAACATTCCCAAAGATTTTAAGGTGTATAAAAGTGATACCATATTACCTAAGACAAAAAAGAAGACCCATGAATATTGGAAAAATAAATTACCTAAAATACAAGCAATTATCGCTAATCCCCCGTGGAGTTCTGAAAAAATATACACACGAGATGAGCTCCATCAGGCAGGATTTTCTTTGACAGATGGGCAATATGATAGTTATGTCCTTTTTATTGAATTGGCATATAAGTTACTACAAAACAATGGATATTTTGCATTTATTATTCCGGATTCTATTTTTGATGCTCAGAATGAATCATTAAGGAGATTTTTAATTAGCAATATGCAAATAAAAGTTATTGCAAGACTTGGAGAAAAATTATTTGAAAATATTTTTCGGGCAACAACCGTAATTATTTGTCAGAAGCGAAAGCCTACATCGAATGATTATACAATATGCTTCCGCTTATCTACTAATGATCGTAAGACATATTTAGCTGGGGAGCAAAAACTCTATTATTATTATGAGCAATGTAAACATGAAGTGTTGCAAAGCAGATTTTTAGCAAATATAAATTGTAATTTTGACATTGATGCTCGTGTTGAAGAAGAATCATTAATAAGCAAAATACAGACAGATTGTATATTGTGGGATGATATTTTTTCATTTGGTCGAGGAGTTGAAATATCAAAAACAGGTGAAGTGACAGTATGTGAACATTGCGGTGATGCACAAGGCTATACATCTGCACAGTTCAATTCAAAAAGGAAAATTTGCACTTCATGTCAGTCTGAAACAAGGGTTGATATAGATACTACACGAATTATTATAAATATTGGTCGGAAAAAAGGTTTTTCAAAGATAATAGTTGGAGAAGACTTACACAGATACACTTGCGGAACAAATCATTATATAGAAAAGGCTGTACAAGGCATCAATTATAAGGCGGATTCTTTATATTCTTCTCCTAAGCTACTTGTTAGGAAAACTGGATTGGGAATATATGCTGCAATCGATTACTCTCATGAAAAAACAATTCAGACAGTATATATCCTAAAATACAAAAAAGATAATTCAGTTCCGCTTGAATACTATTTGGCTCTGCTGAATTCAAGAGTTGTATATTATTACTATCTAAAAACATATGGTGAGAATGAATGGAAGTCACATCCGTATATTACAAAAAATATACTTTTTTCTTTACCTATAAAAAAATATGAGAATTCAGCCCTTGATTTGAAAATTATTCAGTTGGCTACACAAATAAGTCATAAGTATGATTATTCAACAGATTTACAATTAGAACGTCTAATAATGCAAAAATATAATTTAGATGATGAAGATATTAACATTATACGAAATGAGATGAACAATCTTCCAAATCTAAGTTCCGTAAATAGCATGAAGATGGAGGATTATGTGTAATGTATCGATATATAGGTAATAAAACGAAATTATTGCCACATATTATGGAAAAAACTTCGCAATTGATTGGCAACACCGGAACAGTTGTTGATTTAATGGCAGGGACTGGATCTGTAGCGTACGAGTTTAGGCGTAATGGATATACTGTCATAGCATCAGATGTTATGACGTATTCTATACATCATTTGAAGACAAATTTATTATTGGAACAAGCGCCACCCTTTGATGGATTAGTAAACAATAATGTGATAACAGGTGAAATCAACAGATATGCAGAAGTCCTTACGTATTTGAACACTTTAACACCTGTCAGAGGATTCTTTTTTAGGGAATTTTCACCTGAGGGAGTTCCGCAAATCGGGTGTGAACCAAGAAAATACTTCACTTCGGATAATGCCTGCAAAATTGATGCTGTGAGAGAAAAAATAAATGAGTGGATTCAGAGTGGATGGATAACAGATTTAGAAGAATCATTATTAAAACATACTCTTATTATGGCAGTAAACGAAGTTGCTAACATATCAGGTACGTATGGTTATTTTTTATCGAATTTTAAGAAAAATTCTTTAAACAACCTTTGTTTGAAGGAAGAATTGTTTTCAATAGGTAACGCAACTGGTCATACCATCATACAAGGGTATGCAGAAGATTTAGCTTCTTCAATAATCGCAGATTTATGTTATATAGACCCTCCATATATGAAAAGACAATATGCTGCAAATTATCATATTTTAGAAACTATTGCTCGTGGAGACTTTCCTGACGCAATAGGAAAAAGCGGATTAAGAGATTGGTGGGATCAGCATTCTAAGTTATGTACTAAAACAAGAGGTTTACAGTCATTTGAAAAAATCATTCGTGATATAAATTGTCCTCGTTTTATTATAAGCTATAGTGAAGATGGTTTATTCACAATCGAGCAATTAAGAAACTGTTTTGAACAATTTGGAACTGTTACAATTGATGAAATTGACTATAATCGTTTTAAAAGCAACGACAGTCAATTGCCTCAAAAAATAACAGAGTACTTAATTTCAATAGAGAGGTGAATTTATGGAACTAATTGATAGAATTTTTTACAGAAAAATTAATCCTTCTGATTTCAAGAAATTATATGATATTGATAAACCTGCAACAGGTGGAGGACAGACTTATTTAGAGGCTGCGGGTATTACCGACGAAAAGATGGTTGATTTTCTTTCGATTGCCGAAAGAATTGATAGCCCTTCTGACCCTCGTTTTACTTATACAATCAAGGCTTATACATTAGGAAATCCTGGTCAGCCGGCAGTTGACTTGGAATTTGCACCTAGAAATGGTAGAGCCAATTATAAAATTAGTCGTCAAACTATGGCAAATAAACATCCCGCGTGGTCTCCTGCTAATGGATTTCCTATACCAAATACCGATCCAGCTACAGGAAAATATACATCTGCCGGTAATTTTGTAGGAATAATTGATAATCTTATAATAATGATTATAAGGACATCATATTGCCACTACTATGCTTCTTTTGTAAACAGTGCAACTATGCCAGTTGGCTGGCCAACAGGCGTAGGATTGGAAGATATGTTTCAAGGAGATAGACGCGGAATTGTTAATTTTGCAAATTATAGTGTTGAATTTATTGATACAAATGTAGTTCCATTTGGCACTGTTGTAAAAATACCACGTAAATACAAATCTGGATTTATAGCACCTCATAATGAAAAGAGAAATCGTATTGTTTTTGGTGCGCCTGGTACTGGAAAAAGCTATCTGCTAAATGCAGATAAAGATTTGTTATTAGGCTCAAATAGTGATGATTATGAGAGGGTAACATTTCATGCTGATTATTCATATTCCCAATTTGTGGGAACTTACAAACCTATATCAACAATGTCCGGGGAAATAGCATATAAATTTGTCCCTGGTCCATTTATGCGAATCTTAGTAAAGGCATATAAGAATATTATTGATTCGACGGATACAAATGGACAAATTGATCAAACTAAGATTCGACCATTTGTATTATTGGTTGAAGAAATTAATAGAGCACATACTGCAACTGTATTTGGTGATGTGTTTCAATTATTAGACAGGAATAAAGACGGTATAAGTGAATATGAAATCCAGCCAAGCGAAGACATCCGTCAGTATTTAGCTGAAAAAATAGGAGGCTCCGCAGAAGATTATTTTTCTATTCAGTTACCGGATAATATGTTTATATGGGCTACTATGAACAGTGCCGACCAAGGTGTATTCCCTATGGATACTGCATTTAAGCGTAGGTGGAATTTTAATTACATTGGAATTGATGATGATGAGATTACAGAAGATTATACTGGAACCAAGGTTGAAAATATCAAATTGCGCTTTACACTTAATGGAAATGTAATTAGATGGAATGTTTTAAGAAGGGCAATTAACGCAAAGCTTTCATCAGATACGGATGACATCCGTGCTCATGAAGATAAGCTCATGGGACCATTTTTTGTTAAATGTAATCAGTACACATTAGATACAAGTGATGTTATTTCAACTGCAACTGAAAATGCTGAATTCCTTTCGGTTTTCTGTGAAAAGGTACTTATGTATCTGTTTGAAGATGTAGCAAGAACAAGAAGAGATGAACTTTTTGATGGTATAAAAGGTAAATGTAACCGATACTCGGAAGTTAGAGTAGCATTTATGAAAGATGGACTGGAGATATTTGGCAAAGACTTCAAGACAAAATATTATGATACAGAAGAGAAAGAATACGATGCAAAAAAGGTAAGAGAGGGAGTATAAAATGGCTCTTATAACAAAATATGTTAGAGAAGGCCAATTGTATTCACATGATAACTTAAAATCCATTTTTGAGTTTGCCGATAAGGACGAATTTTTCGGGGATTTTATACGACTGCTGAAAAAATATAGGATTCTAAAGACTGTTAAGGGGAAAAAGAACACTAATGCGGAGGATGAATCCTTACTTGACGAAACAGATGATGATTATGTAGGCGTGTTGGATGATTACTCTGATCTTATGTATTTGTTTAGATACGTTGGAATTCTATCGTGTAAAGACAGGGTTATTTATGTTTATCCCAAATACATAGAGACAACATCTTCTATTCCTAAAAAGGAAATGCTCCAAATAATTAATGTTCTGAGAAAATATAACAAGTCAAGAAAAGAAATAATCCGGGAGTATACAGGAAAAGAAGGAAAAAATAATGTAAATGTCTTGTCATTAATGCTATTTTTGATTCGGGATTATTTAAGCAATGGAATTTACTCAAATGTGCAAGAAATAATTGAGATTAACGGATCAACAGATTATTTGTGGCAAAAGACAATAGATGAGACTTATCCAATAATAAAAAATAATAGGCCTTACTATACAGAAATATATACCGTAAGGAAAGACTATAACGAGAATGATTTTATCCACAGACTGCATTCTTGGATTATTACAGATTGTACCTTACAATTGCATGAAGCAGGTTTATCAGATATATACAACTACCCAATAATTGAGTTGACCACTGATAAAAAACGTGATTTTGGTGATGATACTTATATTCTTAATTGCATTGAAAATGAACTGAGAATACAGTTTGATGACCATAAAATTATGTTATTGAAGGCAATGGCTGATTATATTGCAATGCGTGGGAAAATGCGTACAGGTGATACGGTAATGCTTCTTCTTGGTACAAGGACATTTCATACTGTATGGGAAGATGTATGTGCAAAAGTTTTTGAAAGCCAGCGTAATGAGACACTGTCAGAGTTGGGCAAGACATATAAGCCTGTTATGGACTTTGTAATAATGAATCCTCTCACCGGAAAGCAGGAACTGGTAGAACTTATTAAGAAGCCTCGCTGGAATTATTTGGGTGCAGACAGGGAGCCACAAAACACGTTTATTCCTGACTTTTTAAGCTTTTATGAAGATAAGTCCACAAAGAATTACTACTATTACATTGGATGCAAAGTATTATTGCCCCGAGTTTAATGGTAAATCTATCCGAAAGAACCCTGGTGTTGAGGATGTTGCAAAACAGTATTTGTATTATCTTGCATACAAGTATTTCTTAGATGATATAAAAATTCCTTTTTCAGATGTAAAAAACTATTTTTTAATGCCTAAAGAAACTGGAATTATTGAAGATGTTGGATATGTTGAACTGGAATTATGGAATAGCGTACCTTCTATGCCAAGACTTGTGCGTGTAAAAAAACTTCCAGCAGATTTGATGTACGAAAAATATATCAATGATGAGACTTTGCCATTAACAGATTTGGATAAATGATTCATATGACATTCATTTGAAAGGATATATAAATGGAACAAAAACATGATATAGTCCTCTATCAGATAGATGATACCAATGTCTGTGTCAGCGTATATTTTGAAAATGAGACATTTTGGCTTACCACAAAAGCTATGGCTGAGCTGTTTGGTGTAAAAACTCAGGCTATCACAAAGCATTTAGGGAATATCTATGAAGAGGAAGAATTAACTCGTGAAGCAACTTGTTCCAAAAAGGAACAAGTTCAAATTGAAGGTGACCGTGAGGTAAAGCGTAATCTTGATTTTTATAATCTCGATGCTATCATTGCTGTGGGCTACCGTGTAAATTCTAAGAAAGCTACAAAATTCCGTCAGTGGGCTACCAAGACCCTGAAAGAATATATCACAAAGGGCTTTGTGCTTAATGATGATATGCTCAAGAACGGAAAGCCTTTTGGAAAAGATTATTTTGATGAATTGTTAGAGCGCATCCGCGAGATTCGTGCCAGCGAGCGCAGAGCTTATCAGAAAATCACAGATGTGTTTGAACAATGTAGCTATGATTATGATAAGAACAGTGAAATTACAAGAGCATTTTATGCATTTGTACAAAATAAGCTTCATTTTGCTGTTACCGGGAAGACTGCTGCAGAATTAATCTATGACCGTGCTGCTGCAGAGCAGCCTACGATGGGGCTTACGACATGGAAAGATGCTCCAGACGGTAAAATCTTAAAAAGAGATATTGTGGTTGCCAAAAATTATTTAAATGAAAAGGAATTGTCCCGCCTAAACAGGCTTGTTACAATGTTTATTGATTATGCTGAACTTATGGCTGAGGATGGAGTTCTCATGAGCATGCAAGACTGGGTAGACCAGACCAATCAGTTTTTGAGCAACAATAGACGTAAGGTTCTTGAGGGTAAAGGAAGAATTTCCCATGAGCAGGCTATTGAAAAAGCTACAAAGGAATATGATATTTTCCGTGTGCGCCAGGATCAGGAATACGTATCAGAATTTGATAAACAAACAGAGAAATATTTTAAGGGTGAATAGCAAACAGCCGGGGTGGTAACATTTCGTTACTTCCCCGGCTGCAATTTTTAGCTGCCATAGTGCTACCTCCGATTTTAGATTTTCTTTGTTTCATACTGCTTGAAAACGTCATTTACAAATATTCTCTAAAAATCCTTTAGTAGCACCGCCTTTTTGCGGGCTTCTTTTACTAAGCTATTGCTGTAGCTTTTTCAATTCATCAATTGATAGACCAGTAGCACGAGAAATATTCTCTAAAGACAGCAGATTAAGCTCCAATAGATGACGTGCAGTATTAAGGACACCCTTTTGAATTCCACTTTTTTCACCAGCTTCAACGCCAGCTTCATACTCCGCTTTCCGAAGTTTCTTTTCTTCTTCTTCCTTGTCATATTCAAATATACTCATACTGATAACCTCCGCGCGGTTCTTTCGAAGAAAATCCGCAAGAATATTTTCTTTGATACATTCATCAACAGCGCATTCCACTGCCTCGTTCAGAGACATGTCGGCTGTGTATTTTCGCACCTTTGCAACATATTGTGCATATTCCCTTAATGTTTTGCAATGTTCCATAAGAAGGGCATTGTGCCCCTCGTTGATATTTAAGACAGTTACGATCAGTTCCAGTTTTGGCTCACCCGACAGATGTTCAAAAGCAGAGGAAAGTCTGTGCTCAAAAACATCGCAAACTGGATCAGAACCATTATAAAACTCAATAAAATTAGGAGTAGGTATCTTTTGCAGGCTGGATGAGTATAAAGATTTTTGATCCAGCATTTTTTGATATTCACTGCTAATGTAAAATAAATCACGAAGTGGCATATTTGGATTGTAAGTCGACTGATGTTCGTACAGGTATAAATTCGTGTCAATGATAAATGCCAGATCGTTTTTCATTCCCATATAGATAGCGTTTTCCAAAGTAACAATCTCTAAATCATCCGGATTCGTATAGTCTCTGCTGTTTACTGCATTGTAAAGCGAGAGCAGATTCTTTTTGTCTGAAAATAACATCCGGAAAACAGTATCTTTGTAGTTGCGATTTGCAGAAACTGCTCCTGCTGTAGTTGATTTGTAACGATCTTGTGGTCGCATTGCCATAGGCTTTCCTCCTTATCACGGTGGACGGCAGATGCACATAAATGCATCGTGCCTCCGGCAGGAGAATAGAGCATTGTAAAAATAGTTTTCATCCGTTTCCTGCTTTTAAATTGGTTAATGGGTAATAAAAGCACAGATACGAAATGAATGACACCGATTGTTTTTGATAATCGAGTGCTTCCTAGAATACAGATGGCTCATCAGCCACAAAGATTTTGTAAAATATGCTTTGGGATATTGTATCATACCAACATCAGAAAATGCAATGGAGAAAATAGTAAAATTTTAAATATTATGAGTACTAAAAAAATGAATAAAAGCATTCATTCATATCTCCGCAACAGTAGCCTAAACAAAAGAATCATGCTACAATGAACCAAAGCAGATAAAAATAGCAAGGGGAATGTCACATAAATAACAAAGGAGACCATCAGACATGAACATAAATATTTTATATGAGGATGAGGAGGTTATTGTCTGCGAAAAACCGGCGGGGGTTGCGGCGCAGACAAAACGGTTAGGACAGGCGGACATGGAAAGCCTTCTGAAAAATTACCGGGCAGGAAAGGGAGAACAGCCGTATATCGGGGTGGTACACAGGCTGGATCAGCCGGTGCGCGGAGTGATGGTTTTTGCCAAAACAAAAGAAGCTGCGGCGGATTTAAGCCGCCAGGTGCAGACAAAAATGGCAGATAAATTTTATTATGCGGTGACAGACGGTGTGCCGGAACAGAAAAAAGGTACATTGGAAGATTACCTGCTCCGGGATGGAAAAACAAACACTTCAAAAGTGGTATCTAAAAGTACGGAGGGCGCAAAGTCAGCAAGGCTGGACTATGAAGTGACCGCACAGAATAAAACGAACGCCATTCTCCGGATCCGGTTAGACACCGGAAGGCATCATCAGATCCGGGTACAGTTAGCAAATGCAGGAATCCCGATCGTTGGGGATGCGAAGTATAATTTTAAAGAGACAATGACACGGAGTGGAAACGGTCTTTTACTCTGCTCTTATAAAATCGGATTTAAACATCCAAAGACACATAAAAAAATGGAGTTCGAAATCAGGAATCCATTTCTCATCTGAGACAGAAACGCAGGAGTTACAAATAACTTCTGCGTTTTTGCTATAAAAATAGTTACTGTTCACTCAGCAGTAAAACACTTGTTGTTTTGCTGCGTAAGAAAGTGATTCAGGAGTGAGCAGACTCCTTTTGTGAAGCAAAAACTGAAATGAGTCAGCGAATCGTTACTGGAACGAAGTATGAGTGAACAGTAACGAAAAATAGAATAAAATCACGAAAAATGTCGAAAATAGAGTGGTAAAATAAGCATAATGTGCTAAAATACAAATAGGATTTAAAATTGGGTTCATAAAATAAAAAAGATGTAGTAGGAGGTATGGGTATGAACAATATTAAGGTGAGAACAAAATTAGTTATTGTAATGGTGATTGCACTGATCGCACTGGCACTATGCACCGTCATTTCCAACACAAGCCTGTCAGGACTTGGAAATAATGCGTTAGACATTATCGAGAATGATATGCGTTCCTCGTATGATGAACAGATCAAGGCACAGGTAGATAATGTAATATCTCTTTGCCAGAGCATTTACAATCGGTATGAAAAAGGTGAATATACCTTAGACGAGGCAGAAAAACTTGCAGCAGACCAGATTCGTGATCTGCGTTACGGCAATAATGGATATTTCTGGGTAGATACCTATGATGGAACAAACGTAGTCCTTCTCGGCAATGACACAGAGGGAACAAATCGTATGGATGCAGTGGACACCAATGGATTTGCGTATATGCAGGCGATCATCAACGCAGGAAAGCAGGAAGACGGCGGTTTTACGGATTATGTATTCCCGAGAGAGGGTGAGACGGAACCTTCTCCAAAACGTGCTTACAGCAAGGCATTTGAGCCATTTGGCTGGGTACTTGGAACCGGAAACTACACGGACGATATTGATGAGGACGTATTGGGTGTGAAAAATGAATTTTCTTCCTATGAATCCAACAGCAGAATGGCGATCATCGGAATCGCTGTTGTCATGGAAGTAATCTTAATTTTAGTTCTGACACTGATCACAGCCAGCATTGTGAAGCCATTGAAAAAGAGTCTTACCCATATTGACGAGATAGCGCAGGGCGATTTTTCAAAAGAATTTGAACAGGATCTGTTAAAGAGAAAAGATGATTTTGGACAACTGGCAGATTCACTTGAGAAAATGCGCTCTGAGATGAAGGAACTGATTGGAGAGGTAAAATCAGAAGTATTAGAGATCACCGGCATGGTGCAGGAGATTGATACAAGTCTTCAGGCGTTAGATGATCAGATTGAAAATGTATCTGCGACAACGGAGGAACTTGCGGCAGGTATGGAGGAGACAGCAGCATCTTCGGAAGAGATGAATGCAATGTCACATGAGATTGAGAGCGCTGCAAAGAGTATTGCAGAGAGATCTCAGGATGGCGCTACTGAGGCAGATGAGATCAGGGATCGTGCTGTGAAAATCAAAAAAGATACAGACGAAAATGACAGACGTACAAGATCGATTCATGAGGAGATTAATGAGAGCCTGACCAAAGCACTCGAAGATATTAAGGTTGTGGATCAGATCAATGTTCTTGCCAAATCAATCATGGATATTACCGGACAGACGAACCTTCTGGCTTTGAACGCATCCATTGAGGCTGCCAGAGCGGGAGAGGCAGGAAAAGGATTTGCAGTTGTGGCAGATGAGATCCGGAAACTTGCAGATTCCACAAGAGAGACAGCGAATAATATCCAGAGTATCAACGCACAGGTCACAGATGCGGTGGAAAAGCTTTCTGACAGCGCAAACCAGCTTGTTACCTATATTGATGATACGATCATGCCGGATTATGACAGCTTCGTAAAAACAGGCGAGCAGTACCGGACCGATGCAACTTATGTCAATAGTACCATGGATCACTTCGAGGAGCGTGCAAACAGTCTGAAAGAGGTTGTCCTTGTGATGAAACAGTCAGTAGAGGATATTTCCACGGCGATTGAGGAGAGTGCGAAAGGAATCGCAAATGCTGCGGAAAATACCGATATCCTTGTAGAAAACATGGAAAAGGTCAAGAAGAAAATGGAGACAAACCAGCAGATCAGTGACCAGTTGAAAGCAGAATCAGATCGTTTTCAGGGGATTTCGGACAATTTAATGCTTTAATGCATTGACATGAGAGAACGTTTTATCTATAATGAGCGAAAGAGAGAAAAAGGATAAGAGGATTGTGAAAATGGAATTGATGTACACAAGCACCAGAAATGCAAATGAAAAAGTGACAGCTTCACAGGCTATTTTAAAAGGACTTGCAGAGGACGGAGGATTATTTGTTCCGGAACAGCTTCCGACATTGGATAAGACGGTAGATGAACTTGCAGGAATGACTTATCAGGAAACAGCTTATGAAGTTATGAAGAAGTTTTTGACAGACTTCACGGAGGAAGAATTAAAGAATTGTATCAATGCAGCTTATGACAGCAAGTTTGATACAGAAGAGATCGCACCATTGGTTCAGGCGGACGGAGCGTATTATCTGGAGTTGTTCCATGGCTCAACGATTGCTTTTAAAGATATGGCATTATCCATCCTGCCACATTTAATGATCACATCAGCGAGAAAGAATCAGGTGAAAAATGATATTGTAATCCTGACAGCTACTTCCGGGGATACCGGAAAAGCAGCATTAGCCGGATTCGCAGATGTAAAGGGAACAAAGATCATTGTATTTTATCCAAAGAACGGTGTCAGCCCAATTCAGGAAAAACAGATGGTGACACAGAAGGGCGATAATACATTTGTTGTAGGTATCCATGGTAACTTTGACCAGGCACAGACTGGTGTGAAGAAGATTTTTGGTGATAAAGAAATGGCAGCGGAATTAGCAGCTGCAGGTTATCAGTTCTCCTCCGCGAATTCCATCAATATTGGACGTCTGGTGCCACAGATTGTCTATTATGTATATGCATATGCAAAATTATATGCAAATGGTGTTATTGGAAAAGATGAGAGAATCAATGTCGTAGTTCCAACCGGTAACTTTGGTAATATTCTGGCAGCATTTTATGCGAAGAATATGGGAATCCCAATTGCAAAATTGATCTGTGCATCCAATGAGAATAAGGTCCTTTACGACTTTTTCACAACTGGAACTTATGATAAGAACAGAGAATTTATGCTGACAAGCTCTCCATCCATGGATATTCTGATTTCCAGTAACTTAGAGCGTCTGATTTACCGTATTGCCGGAAATGATGCTGCAAAGAATGCAGATTTCATGAAAGCATTAAATACAAACGGAAAGTATGAGATTACGCCTGCAATGAAAGAACAGCTTGCAGATTTCTATGGAAATTATACAAGTGAGGAAGAAACAGCAGAAGAGATCCGGAACTTATACGAAAAGACAGGTTATGTTATTGATACCCATACAGCAGTTGCGACAGGTGTATACCATAAGTATTTAAAAGATACCAAAGACACGGACACCAAGACCGTGATCGCATCTACTGCAAGTCCGTATAAATTCACCAGAACCGTTTTGAGTGCTATGGATGAAAAATATGCAGATATGGATGATTTTGCCCTGACGGAAGAATTGGAAAAGATCAGTGGAGTGAAGATTCCGGATGCGATCACAAAAATCCGCAACGCGCCGGTGCTCCATAACATCCAGTGCGAAAAAGATGGCATGAAACAGGCAGTGATGGAGTTTTTGGAAAAATAATAGAATGCGTGCT
>ENA-OOYX01001097-OOYX01001097.1-human-gut-metagenome-genome-assembly--contig:-NODE-1097-length-12808-cov-11.543402_pt1 | contig 12808 bp, 10 predicted proteins | sample MGYA00241182_ERZ501387 | MGnify/ENA primary metagenome ERZ501387 (study PRJEB25962, sample SAMEA2042740) | human gut metagenome | biome: human gut; feature: human-associated habitat; material: faeces...
GTGCTTGTCGGCGCCTCAAAGCCACAGCAGATTCTTGAAAACTTAAAGGTTATGGAGGGCACAGGCTTCTCTGAGGAAGAGCTTAGGATGATTGATGAGATTGTGGGAGTGTAAAGATGAATCTGGTGATATAAATGGAATATATTGCGCATATAGAAGAAGAAAGAAAGCAAAGGCTTATTGATCATTTGGATGGAACTGCCAAATTAGCCGGAAAATTTGCAGAATCATTTGGAAAATATGAGTGGGGATATTGCATAGGTATGTTACATGATCTAGGTAAGTATTCCAAAGAATTTCAACATAAAATACAGTTTAATACGAATGACAGAGTAGACCATTCTACTGCTGGAATGAGATTATGTAATGAAAAAGGTGGATATTATTCTATATTACAATATGCTATTGCAGGACATCATTCTGGACTAATGGATTACTATAAGCTTGAAGAACGATATAGAAAATCAATATGTGATTATCAGGCATATAGACAGGAGGTAGAAATTCCACAAATAAAAAGTGATCCTTTTGAGAGCTGTAAAACACAAAATCCTCATTTTTCAATGGGGATTTTTATGAGGATGTTATATTCATGTCTTGTTGATGCGGACTTTCTTGAAACAGAAAGTTTTATGAAGAATAACCATGTGGAACGAACATCGGGTGAAGAAATGGCATCTTTATTAGCAAGACTGGAAAGACATATTGGTTCATGGTTAGAAAATGATGATCTTAATTCGATAAACGGTAGAAGAACTGAGATATTAAAAGCCTGTCTGATAGCAGGTGAGAATGATAGGGGATTGTTTCACCTGACTGTTCCAACAGGTGGTGGAAAAACAATTGCCTCATTGGCATTTGCGTTAAAGCATGCAGTCAGGCATCAAATGGAGCATATTATATATGTTATTCCATATACTAGCATTATAGAACAGAATGCTCAGGTGTTTCGTGAAATACTTGGGCAGGATAATGTTCTTGAGAATCATTGTAATGTCGATTATGGGGATTCTGAAGAATTAAAACCGATGCAGCTTGCCAGCGAAAACTGGGATAAACCTGTAATTGTCACGACTAATGTTCAATTTTTTGAATCATTATTCGCAAGCAGGTCATCTAAGTGTAGGAAAATTCATAATATTGCGAATTCTGTGGTTATATTTGATGAGGCACAAATGTTGCCATTGGAATATTTGAAACCATGCATTGCCATGATGGAAAATTTAATGGATTTCTATAGGACAAGTATTGTTTTATGTACGGCAACACAACCGGCCTTAGACAGTATATTTGATCAACACAGACGGTATATTGAATTATGCCCGAATATAAATGAGCAGTTTAAATTTTTTAAAAGAGTTATATACGAAAATCTTGGGATAATCGAATTTGATACTTTAATTGAAAGATTGAAGACTGAAAAAAGAGCACTGTGTATTGTTAATACAAAAAAATGTGCACAGCAGCTTTACGAACAGTTAAGTGGTGATGGTGTGTATCATTTATCAACAAGTATGTATCCTAAGCATCGTAAAAAGATACTTGCACAGATTAAAGAAAGAATGAGTGATAAATCAAAATCATGTGTGCTTATTTCAACAAGTTTGGTAGAGGCGGGAGTAGATCTTGATTTTAATTCAGTATATCGTCAAGTAGCAGGAGTAGATTCGGTAATACAGGCAGCAGGTAGATGCAACCGAGAAGGAATTGAGAAAAAAGAAAACAGTAAAGTTTATATTTTTGATATAAATGGAATGAAAACAGTGCCGGGACAAAGTCTGCAAAGCTCAATCACTAAAGGGTTATTGCAAGATTATCATGATATTTCTAATCTTGAATGCATTACAGAATATTTCAAAAGGCTATATCATTTTAGAGAAAATGATTTGGATAAAAAGAATATTATAGGCGAATTCAAGGATTGGAAATATAATTTTGAGACGGTATCAGAAAAATTTCATTTGATTGAGGAAAATACAAGAATTGTATTTATTCCGATAGAGCAGGAAGCTAAGGATTTATTATTTGAAATAAAAAATCAGGGTTATGGAAAAGCCAGAATGAGAAAGGCATCCCAGTACTGTGTTCAGATATATAATCAGCTTTTTGATACTTTGTATGGTGCTGGTATAATTAAGGAAATAACATCGGATATAGAGAATTTTTATGAATTGGTAGATGAAGAAATGTATACAGATGACAAGGGATTAAATTTGTCTGTGGAATCTGGAATGGATTTATATCTGTAATTTAAATGGCTGTGTGAATTATAAACACAGCCATTTATTTGCATTATTAAAAATATTATTATTTCAATCCACAGGATTAGCCTGACAAATGTAATTGTACAATATGAATTGAAGTATTTCAATAAAATTTTAAATAAAAATTGAAAAGTGTTGATTAGTAATGTTTGAAGTAGTATTATTTAAAACATAAGAAGATAATGTACGTGAAATAAATTAGATAAAGGAGTAGGGTGATGATTTTATATCATGGAAGTAAAGAAATAGTAGAATTTCCTGAAATTAGAACAGCTCGTTATAACAAGGATTTTTATTTTGGGTTTTATTGCACACAGATGCCAGAGCAGGCAGTGAGATGGGCAACGAGATATGGAACGCGAGGCTATTTGAATAAATATGAATATACTGAAAATTCAAAGCTTAAGTATCTTGTATTTGAAAAAATGACAGAAGAATGGCTTGATTTTATTGTTGATTGCAGAAGAGGAATAGCGCACTCGTATGATATTGTTGAAGGACCTATGGCTGATGATACAATATATAATTATATACAGAATTATATTGATGGAAAGATAAGCAGAGCAGCTTTTTGGGAACTGGCGAAGTTTAATCATCCGACTCATCAAATAAGTTTTCATACGGTAAGTGCGCTTAGTACTTTGAGATATGTTGGAAATGAGGTTGTTTATGGCGGTTAAAAATAATAATAATCTATTCTATACATGCAGTCTGATTGAATATATTGGCAGGCAGATTAAAAGGAAACGTTATGAGGTGGTTGATTTACTGACAAAAGAACGGATTAAACGTATATATAAATATGCAGATATTCTCCATTGCGAACCAATTGAAAAAGTTGCAGATGAGTTTATTACGGAATGCAGTATGAATAATGGAAATTATGATAATATACATGATTGTAAATATAGGATTCCGGATTACTGGGATATTGGCGAAGTATATGAGAGATTGATAGAGGATTGTTTTAGTGATGATGAGATACTTCATGGTATATGGAAAGTGTATCATTCGTGGATAAGTGACAAGATATCAAATTATAATACCGATTTTTATTATCAGCCACGAGACTACATTGCAGCTTGTTATGAGGAAGGAGATGTCCTGTAAATGGGAGTAGGTGTAAGAGTTAAGGTATGGGGAGATTATGCATTATTCTCACGACCGGAAATGAAGGTTGAGAGATGCTCATATGATGTTATGACTCCATCGGCAGCAAGGGGAATACTTGAGGCGATATATTGGCATCCGGGATTGAGTTGGGTGATTGATAAAATCTATGTGAAAAATCCAATCAGATTTACCAGTGTCAGAAGAAATGAGATAAAAAGTAAAGCTTCCGCAAATAATATATTACAGGTATATAATGGTGCGGATAAGCCTTTGTACATAAGTACAAAGGATGATATTGTACAGAGGGCATCTCTTATTTTGAAGGATGTGTCTTATGTTATAGAGGCACATTTTGAGATGACGGAAAAAGCAAATAATACAGATAATCCCGGGAAATTTAAGGATATTATGATGAGAAGACTTAAGCGTGGGGAATGTCATCATATGCCATATTTTGGCTGTCGTGAGTTTCCGGCAAATTTTTGCCTTTGTGAAGAGAAAGATATACATACATTTTATGATAATATTCCGGAGAAAGATTTGGGATTTATGCTATATGATATGGATTATAGTGATTGTGAAAGAGGCAATATCAGTCCAATGTTTTTTAGAGCAGTGATGAAGCGTGGAGTAATAGATTTAAGGGACTGTGAGGTGATAAGATGATCTTACAGGCATTAGTGAAAGAATATGAGAATCTTGCAGAGAATAATCTGGTGCCGAAGAGAGGCTGGTGTCAGGCCAAGGTTTCTTATGCAATAGATTTAAATCCTAATGGGAAAATCAAAGAAATTTATCCACTAAAAACAGAACAGACTAGTGGAAAAAAGAAGGTTTTTCTTCCGGTTGCGAAGAGTGTTCCTGAAATGGTTACACGTTCATCGGGCGTGGCAGCTAATTTTCTCTGTGATAATGTAAAATACATGCTAGGGATTGATCAAAATGGAACAAATGCAAGGGTGCAGGAGTGTTTTCAGGCAGCGAAGGAAAAACATTTAGCGTTGTTAAAGAATGTTGATGAGCCTATGGCAAATGCAATTTGTAATTTTTTTAATTTATGGGATCCAGAGACGGCTTATGATAATGCATGTGTGAGAGAAAAATCAGATGAATTAAATGAGGGTGGTAATGTCATCTTTTGTATGGGAAATGATTTCGCACAGGATAATGATACAATTAAAAAAATTTGGGACAACTATGTTGTACATCAGACAGAAAATACCAATGATGGTATTTGTCTTGCAACTGGTGAAAAAACGGAGATAGCAAGAATTCATCGTGGAATAAAAGGTGTTCCAGGAGCACAGACAAGTGGAGCTGCTTTGGTTTCGTTTAATGCACCGGCATTTGAATCTTATGGCAAGGAACAGAGCTATAATGCACCTGTAGGAAAAAATGCGGAGTTTGCATATACAACTGCATTGAATTATTTGTTGAGTAATAGGGATAAGATATTTCAATTAGGTGATTCCATGGTGGTTTATTGGGCTGAAAATGGCATGGAAGAATATCAGAAAACATTTAGTTTTGTTATGAATCCTCATGTAGATAATGAGGAACAGCTTCAAAGAATATTTGACAGCTTGAAAAAATCAAGATATGTGGATGTAGATAATGTTAAGATGGACTTTGAGCAGTCATTTTATATTTTATGCCTTGCACCGAATGCTGCGAGGTTATCTGTTCGTTTCTTTTATCAAAACACATTTGGTGATATTTTAAAAAATATAAAAGAACATTATAAACGGTTGGATATTGTGAAACCATTGTGGGTGGAAAAGAAATATCTGAGCGTATATGAATTGTTAAGAGAGACTGTCAATCCTAATTCAAAGGATAAGACTCCAATCCCTAATATGTCTGCAATGGTACTTCAAAGTATTTTATCGGGAAACAGATATCCTGCAAGTCTTTATACAGACACTGTTATCAGAATACGATCTGAGCAGGGAAATGTTACATGGGGACGAGCTTCAATTATCAAGGCTTATTTAATAAAAAATTATTCATGGAAGGAAGGAGAAAACTACATGGGATTAGAAGAAACATGCAATGACACTGCATACGTATTGGGAAGATTATTTTCAGTCTTGGAGTCAATCCAAAAGGAGGCGAATCAGGGAATAAATGCTACAATTAAAGACAGGTATTTTAATTCAGCATGTGCTACGCCTGCATCTGTTTTTCCAATTTTATTTAAATTAGAAAATAGTCATATAAAAAAACTTGAGCGTGAAAAAGGTAGCGGTTCTAAGATTTTTTATGAAAAAATAATAGGAAACCTTATGGAAAAATTAGTATTATTTCCACGGAGTTTGTCTTTAGAAGAACAAGGAAAATTCATGTTGGGATATTATCATCAGACACAAAAGAAGTATGAAAAAAAGGAGAACAAATAAATGGGAGAGGTTATTAAAAACAGATATGAGTTTGTTGTTTTATTTGATGTGGAAAATGGAAATCCTAACGGGGATCCTGATGCTGGCAATATGCCAAGAATTGATCCGGAAAGTGGCTTAGGAATTGTAACTGATGTATGTTTAAAACGTAAGATCCGAAATTACATAGAGACTGTGAAGGAGGACGAAGATGGATATAAAATTTATATCAAGGAGAATGTTCCTCTTAACAGAAGTGACAGGGAGGCATGCAAAAGTCTTGGTATAAATGATGATGAAGATAAAAAGGTTACAGAAGCATTAAAAAAACTAAAAAAGTCAGATAAGGATGCAGATATAAAATTAAGGGATTATATGTGCAGAAATTTTTATGATATTCGTGCATTTGGTGCTGTAATGACAACTTTTGTTAAAGCTTCATTGAATTGTGGGCAGGTAAGAGGTCCTGTACAGCTTGGATTTGCAAGAAGTATTGATCCTGTTATTAGTCAGGAGGTAACTATTACGAGAGTTGCCATTACAACAGAAAAAGATGCTGAGAATAAGAGTAACGAGATGGGAAGAAAGAGTATTGTTCCATATGGCTTGTATCGTGTAGAAGGTTATATTTCAGCAAATCTTGCAAGAAAAGTTACTGGATTTTCTGAGGAGGATCTAGAATTGTTATGGGATGCAGTAATAAATATGTTTGAAAATGACCATTCTGCTGCAAGAGGAAAGATGGCAGTTCGTGAGCTTATTGTTTTTAAACATAGTAAAGAGCTTGGTGACTGTCCTGCTTATAAATTATTTGATGCAGTTAAAGTACAGAAAAATGATGATATACAATATCCAAGAAAATATCAGGATTATACAGTTACTATTAATGATGATGAGATACCGGATACGGTAGAAGTGAAAAGGATGATTTAATGGAATATTCTCAAGATGATTATCTGATGATTTCTGGAATACAGCATTTTAAATTTTGCAGAAGACAATGGGCGCTTATTCATGTTGAGCAGCAGTGGGCTGAAAATGAACATACTGTTATTGGCGAACTTATGCATAAAAAAGCGCATGATCCATATCTGACAGAAAAGAGAAAAGATATTCTGGTTGTCAGAGATCTTCCTGTATCCTCAAGAAGCATGGGTGTGAGTGGGGAGTGTGATATTGTTGAATTTCACAAATGTGAAGATGGAGTGAAGCTCTATGGACATCGTGGAACATATTCATTATATCCAATTGAGTACAAAAAGGGGAAACCCAAAGAGTCAAACGAAGATGAACTTCAGTTAATAGCGCAGGCTATGTGTCTGGAAGAAATGTTTTCAACAAAAATAACGGAGGGTGCTATATTTTATGGTGAGACAAGAAGACGCAAACCGATAGTGTTTACAGATGAACTTCGGGATGAAGTGAAAAAAATATTTGGAGAAATGCATGATTATTATGATCGAAATTATACACCTAAGGTCAAAACGTCGAAAAGGTGTGTATCTTGCTCTTTAAAAGATATTTGTATGCCAAAGATTGATAAAAGTGGTTCGGTGAAATCGTATATCAATAAGATGCTGGGGGAAACGTTATGAAGAAATTATTGAATACATTGTATGTTACATCGGAAAATAGTTATCTGGGGTTGGATGGAGAAAATGTTGTTGTATATGATGATAAAAATGAAATAGGCAGATTACCTTTACACAATCTCGAAGCAATAATTTCATTTGGATATAGAGGAACAAGTCCGGCATTAATGGGAGCTTGTGCGGATAGAAATATTTCTCTTTGTTATCTGACACCACAGGGAAAATTTCTTGCAAGAGTTTCAGGCAAAGTTAAGGGGAATGTCGTGCTAAGGAAACAACAATTCCAAAGCAGTAGTGAAGATATAAAGTGCCTGGAAATCGCAAAAAACTGTATTCTTGGAAAAGTGTATAATTCAAGATGGGTTCTAGAAAGAGCAATTAGAGATCATTCAATGCAGATAGATGTGGATAAGGTAAAAAAAGCATCTATAAAACTGAAAGAATTTCTTGATTATATCCAAAATTCACAGTCTATGAATCAGTTAAGAGGATATGAAGGTGAAGCAGCAAGTATATATTTTGGCGTATTTGATGAGTTGATTTTACAACAAAAGAAAGATTTTTTCTTTCAAGGGAGAAATCGGCGTCCGCCTCTTGATAATGTAAATGCAATGTTGTCGTTTACGTATACATTGCTTACAACTCAAATTACATCAGCGCTAGAGGTTGTAGGGTTAGATCCCTATGTTGGTTACATGCACACGGAACGTCCCGGTAGAGTATCACTTTCATTAGATCTTATAGAAGAATTGCGAGCAGTCATGGCTGATAGATTTGTTTTATCATTGATTAATAAAAAGATTGTAAATGGCAAGAGTTTTACAAAAAAAGAAAACGGTGCTGTATTGATGGATACAGATATTCGTAAAAAATTACTATCAGAATGGCAAAACAAGAAAAAGGAGATTATTACACACCCATATCTTAATGAAAAGGTGGAATGGGGAATGGTTCCATTTGTACAGGCAATGCTGTTGGCAAGATATTTAAGGGGAGATTTGGATGAGTACCCTGTATTTTTATGGAAATGAGGTGATGGCGTGCTTGTATTGATTACATATGATGTGAATACTGAAACTGCTGAAGGAAAAACCAGGTTGAGAAAAGTAGCTAAACAATGTGTAAATTATGGGCGAAGAGTTCAGAATTCTGTGTTTGAATGTATACTAGATAATGCTCAATGTGTGATGCTAAAGGCCATATTAACGGATCTTATTGATAAAGATGTGGATAGTCTCAGATTCTATTATTTAGGAAATCGTTATCAGACGAAGATAGAACATGTTGGTGTTGACCGTGGGATTCCTGCTGATCAGACATTGATATTATAAAATGTGGTGCGAAAGATAAGTAAACATGAATGTACCGGTTGTCTCGAACCTGAAATTACTTGTAAATTTGTACAATAAAATGAATAATAGGTTTTTGGTTTTACTTGTTATTTATCTTATTATATATTTATTGTCGGTATTGTATAAAAATAAACAAATTTTTTGTGCAATATTGCTGTCGCTCCTCTCGTGGGAGCGTGGATTGAAATCTCACTATTTAGTAAGAGGCAGATGTGCTCGCTGTCGCTCCTCTCGTGGGAGCGTGGATTGAAATCCAACAGTGATTACAGGCTCGTCATCGACCTATGTCGCTCCTCTCGTGGGAGCGTGGATTGAAATATATGGAATTGACTTGAAATCAACATTACTAAGTCGCTCCTCTCGTGGGAGCGTGGATTGAAATTAAAGCCTTTACAGGCGATTTTAAGACGTTTTTTGTCGCTCCTCTCGTGGGAGCGTGGATTGAAATATCATTATTAAATGTTAATTGTGCATATCTGTCGTCGCTCCTCTCGTGGGAGCGTGGATTGAAATCATCAACAGTCAAGTCCCTATTCCTCTGGAATACGTCGCTCCTCTCGTGGGAGCGTGGATTGAAATACAAAGAGGCATTAATTTTTCAGCCGAAGTGTTCGTCGCTCCTCTCGTGGGAGCGTGGATTGAAATACAAAGAGGCATTAATTTTTCAGCCGAAGTGTTCGTCGCTCCTCTCGTGGGAGCGTGGATTGAAATTAACGCTTATAAGTGGCAAAGAATACCGCCGGACGGGTCGCTCCTCTCGTGGGAGCGTGGATTGAAATTCAAATATTCTTCATCATACAGCCATTCATCAGTGTCGCTCCTCTCGTGGGAGCGTGGATTGAAATATAGCCACCATGCCGGTCTCGTCTGATGTCATAGTCGCTCCTCTCGTGGGAGCGTGGATTGAAATAATGTACGACTTAAACTCATCTGGAATATAATTGTCGCTCCTCTCGTGGGAGCGTGGATTGAAATCAATGCTTAACTTATATTCCGTGGCTTTTAACGACGTCGCGCCTCTCGTGGGAGCGTGGATTGAAATTACTTCCTGCACCTCTTGATAGCCATCACCCATTGTCGCTCCTCTCGTGGGAGCGTGTATTGAAATTCTTTAGCTGTTCCCACTGTTCCGGCGTTATGTGTCGCTCCTCTCGTGGGAGCGTGTATTGAAATCAGTGTCACCTCAAAGGTGTAGTCCCCGGTGAAGTCGCTCCTCTCGTGGGAGCGTGGATTGAAATATGGCATAAAAGCCGTCACAAAGTCCGTTGGAAATGGTCGCTCCTCTCGTGGGAGCGTGGATTGAAATTGAAGAACCTGAATACGAACGATTGTGTAATATGGTCGCTCCTCTCGTGGGAACGTGGATTGAAATTCTGCAAGGTTAGTGGCTGTGCCTGTACCTGCCGTCGTTCCTCTCGTGGGAGTGTGAATTGAAATATCAGCATATGAATCTATACACAATCATAATATGCTGCGTTATTGTAGAATTAGTAGTTAAGTCTATTTTTATAGCAATAACGTTGCTTATCAATAATACAATAGATAAATATTGTTGCAAACCAGTAAATAGCAGGTATAATATAGAGTAACATATTAACAGGGAGGCATATTCATTGGGCATTTACGTTAATCCGACAGGAAGATCGTTTGAGCTTGCGATAAATTCAGAGATTTTTGTTGACAAAAGCGGTCTGATTAAAGAAACGAATAAGTGTATAAATACATTACAAAGGTATATGTGTGTAAGCCGTCCAAGGCGATTCGGAAAGTCAATGGCCATGGATATGCTTTCAGCATATTATGGTCGAAAGACTGATGCAGAAAATTTATTTAAAGGCCTTAAAATAAGTCATGATGAGTCGTATGACAGACATATTAACAAGTATGATGTACTCAAAATTAATATGCAGGACTTTTTGAGTGTTACACACAGTGTTGATGATATGCTTAAAATGTTGTGCGAATACATTACGGATGATTTTTCAATAGAGTGTAAGGATATTATTTTTCGGGACAAGTCAAATATTGTGAGAGTAATGCAGGATGTTTTTATGTCTACAGGCAGGCCGTTTGTGATTCTTATTGATGAATGGGATTGTCTGTTTAGAGAATTTACGCAGGATAAAGAAGCGCAGAAGAAATACCTTGATTTTTTGAGAGGCTGGCTTAAGGATAAAGACTATATAGCGCTTGCATACATGACAGGTATACTGCCGATTAAAAAATATGGTTCACATTCTGCTCTTAATATGTTCACGGAATATTCCATGACAGATATGGGAGCTTTGGCAGAGTACTTTGGCTTTACAGATGATGAGGTCAGAGAATTGTGTGACAGATATGATATGGACTTTGAAGAGGCAAGGGCATGGTACAATGGATATAAGCTCGTGTCCCATAGCAAATATGGAGTAAAGAAATATGCGATGTACAGTCCGAAGTCTGTAGTAGAAGCCATGCTAAAGCATAAATTTGGTACTTATTGGAATCAGACTGAAACTTACGAGGCTCTCAAGGTTTATATTCAAATGAATATGGATGGTCTAAAAGATGCCGTGATTAAAATGCTTGCCGGTGAAAGTGAGAAAATAAATACAGGCACATTTGAAAATGACATGACATCATTTGCCACAAAGGATGATGTGCTTACACTTTTAGTACATCTTGGCTACCTGACATATGATAGTGAGACGGAAGAGGTTTCAATTCCAAATCGAGAGGTGTCAAAGGAATATCTTAATGCAATTAGTACAATGGATTGGGATGAAGTATCAAAATCAATAAAAGCATCACAAAAATTGCTTGAGAGTTTGTGGAATATGAATGGTGCTGCGGTTGCTGACGGAATTGATAAGGCACATAATGAGATATCTATTTTACGGTATAATGATGAGAATTCTTTAAGCTGTACAATTAATTTGGCATTTTATTCGGCCAGGGAGTATTACTCAATAGTTCGTGAATTACCAACAGGAAAAGGCTTTGCTGATGTATGCTTTATTCCAAGAGTGAGTCATTTGGATAAGCCGGCAGTTGTTATTGAATTGAAATATGATAAGAATGTTGATGGCGCCATTTCACAGATAAAGTCGAGACAGTATGTGGAAGCCTTGAAGGATTATAAGGGTAATTTGCTTCTTGTTGGAATAAATTACGATAAAAAGACAAAAGAACATCAATGTGTGATTGAAAAATGGAAGCTGTAAAGGTGAAATTAGCAGGGAGTATAGCAACAATTAATGCTATACTCCCTGCTATTATATTTTTGGTTGCAAGAATTTAGTTTATGCTATAAAATATTTATAACTGTATGCAGATATTTAATAATCACAATATCTGTCTGTATAATAAAATACGCATAAAGAGGACGAAAGAATGATCAACAAATTAGTAGACAAAATCAAGAAAACAAACGCACCTATCGTAGTAGGTCTCGACCCGATGCTTTCATATGTGCCTGAGCACATCACAAAGAAGGCATTTGATGAGCTTGGAGAGACACCGGCCGGTGCAGCGGAGGCTATCTGGCAGTACAACAAGGCTATTGTGGATGCCACATATGACCTGATTCCGGCTGTAAAGCCACAGATTGCCATGTATGAGCAGTTTGGAGTGGAGGGTCTTAAGGCATTCCAGAAGACAGTGGATTACTGTCATGAGAAGGATCTCGTGGTTATCGGAGATGTAAAGCGTGGAGATATCGGCTCAACATCGGCTGCATACGCCACAGGACATCTCGGAAAGGTACAGATCGGCACTAAGAGCTATTCTACCTTTGATGAGGATTTTGCCACTGTCAATCCATACCTTGGAACAGACGGTATCAAGCCATTCGTAGATGTATGCAAGGAGGAGAAGAAGGGTATCTTCATTCTTGTAAAGACATCTAATCCATCAAGTGGAGAGTTCCAGGACCGTATGATTGACGGACGCCCATTATATGAGTGGGTAGGTGAGAAGGTTGCAGAGTGGGGAGCTGACTGCATGGGTGATTCATACAGCTATGTAGGTGCGGTTGTCGGTGCAACATACCCTGAGCAGGGTAAGATTCTTCGTAAGGTAATGCCAAAGAGCTTCATCCTCGTACCGGGCTACGGCGCACAGGGAGG
>ENA-OOYX01001112-OOYX01001112.1-human-gut-metagenome-genome-assembly--contig:-NODE-1112-length-12560-cov-2.099960_pt1 | contig 12560 bp, 9 predicted proteins | sample MGYA00241182_ERZ501387 | MGnify/ENA primary metagenome ERZ501387 (study PRJEB25962, sample SAMEA2042740) | human gut metagenome | biome: human gut; feature: human-associated habitat; material: faeces...
ATAGCCAGACCGTCACCGTCACCTGAAACCTGCCAAACGCTCACCACTAGTATTAAACCAATTCTTTATTTCTTTATTGCTGGTTGGTATCCACTTTTGTAATTCCTTTATTGTAGGAGTTTCTTCTACAATATGTCTATCTTCAAATTCTATATTATTACTTTCTAGCCATTTTTTAGCTTTTTGACATGTTGAACATTTTGGGTATTCTATAAATATAATTTTCATTTTACATTCCTTTCTTATTTATTTTTCATTATATCATACATTATGTATCCACCAATTAAATTTTTAACATTATAACCTTTTTGCTTTAATATTCTACATGCTAGATAACTTCTTAACCCACTATGGCAATGTACTATTATTTCTTTTGATTTGTCTAGTTTTTCTATATTTTCTCTTAATTCATCTAATGGTATATTTATTGCTCCTTCAATATGGCTTATATTATATTCTTCAATTGTTCTCACATCTAGAATATATAGATTTTCTTTGTTTTTCAGTTCTTCTACGGCAATTGTATCTACTAATTCATTCATTTCATTTTCTATTGCATTTCCAAGAATATTTACTGGACTTTTGGCAGATGAATATGGAGGTGCATAGCATAATTCTAAAGCTGAAATGTCTGCAGCTCCCATTTTATTTTGAATTGCTACAGATAAAATATCTGTTATTTTATCTACACTTGATTTTCCCCACACATATGCTCCAAGTATTTGAGAAGTTTTACTATTGTATATTGCTTTTATTGTAAGCATTTTAGCTCCTGGATAATATGTTGCATGAGAATATGGTGAAATAATCATAATTTTATAAGGTATATCTAAGTTTTTGCAAGCTCTTTCTGAAAGCCCTACTATTCCTAGAGAATAATTAAAAATTTTTAAAATACTGCTTCCTATAAAACCTTCATAACTACTTTCTATTCCATTTATATTGTTTGCTACTATTCTTGCTTGTCTATTTGCTGGTCCTGCTAGTGCAATTCCGTTTCTTTCACCTGTTATAGTATTTTTAACTTCTACAGCATCTCCTAATGCATATATATCTTTATTACTTGTTTGCATTTTATTATTTACAATTATTGCACCTTTTTCGTTTGTATTAATTCCACTCTCTTCTGCTAAATTTGTCTCTGGTCTTACTCCTATACATAATATCACTAAATCTGTCTCAATTTTTCCATTGTCAAGTGTTAACAACAATTTTTCGTGTTCTTCTATTTTATTTACACCTTCATTTACATATACTTTTACTCCATGCTTTTTTATTTCTTTATGTATAAAATGCGCCATGTCATTATCAATGATTGAGATTAAATGTGGAGCTTTTTCTACTATCGAAACTTCCATAGTATATTCTGACAAATTTTCTGCCATTTCCACTCCGATATATCCTCCACCAACGATTACAGCACTTTTTGGATTATTATTTTCTATAAATGTTTTTACTTTTTCAGCATCCTTTACATTTCTTATAGTAAAAATTCTGTCACTTTTTACTCCTTTAAATGGATTAATTGGCTCTGCTCCTGGTGATAATACTAATTTATCATAATTCTCTATGTATATTTCTCCTGTAGCCTTATTTTTTATTTGTAATTTCTTTTTTTCTTTATCTATTTTTATTACTTCTTGTTTTATACGCACATCTATGTTAAATCTTTCTTTAAACTTCTCTGGAGTTTGGACTAGCAAATCATCTTCTGTTTTTATAATATCTCCTATATAATAAGGAAGCCCACAATTAGCAAAGGAAATATGTTCTCCTCTTTCAAATAAAACTATTTCTAAATTTTCGTCTAGTCTCCTTAACCTAGTTGCTGTTGTAGCTCCTCCTGCTACTCCTCCTACAATTACAACTTTCATGTTTTATTATAGCTTGCACAAATTTTAAATTATATTTTCATTTAATGGTTCTTTTTTTACTATAATGTTATTTTTTTCATTATTACCAATTTTTATATTGCGACTAAATTTTACACTACTACTTAATATTATGTATTAATTGTTAATATATTTAAATACATAATATAGTGTATAATAAGTTCCATTAATATCTACTGTGCAAGTTTCTCCTTTCTTTATAAATAACTTTTTGTTTATTATATAATAAAGTAATTTTTATTGCTAGTAATATGGAAAATTTTTGTAGAGATTTATGTAAGTATGTGTAAAATTAAAAATATGGAATTTTAAGTTATATATATTTTTTAATGTATGACAATTCCGCTGTAGCGGAATTGTTGGTTTTTGTATTGATTTTTCATCTATATTATGGTATATTTAAATTGCTGTTATTATAAAATAGCAGTTTAAATAAGGTTTAACCCTTAGATGCCAAAAGATATGATTTCACTTAAGTGAAGGAAGTCCTATGTTCTAGGACTTCTATTTTTATGCTTTTTTTAATTTTTAGTATTTTTTACACGATTTTTTTATTTTAAATATTTGACATGTAGGTTATTTAAAGTAAAGTCTTATTTTTCATTTTTCCGCTATCGCGGATATATGGGTATGGAATTTGAATTTGAACTTAAAAGTTTTGGGGTATAAATATGAATTTTTATTTATCTTTTCTTATCATATATAATCCTTCAATTTAATTAATCAAATTTCTGACTATAGTTCCCACTTTATCATTACTCAACTGTTTTCTAAATTTAATATTAATTCCTTCTTTGTTCAATTGTTCAAATAGTTTTTTTGCACACTCTATTTTATATTTTTCTTGTCCTCTTAAATCTCTTTCAGATTCAACATCCTTTGATTCTATAATTAAATTTAATTCACTTGAACCATCTTTTTTATCAACTAAATACATAAAATCTGGACTATATGTTCCACCATTTGCTACAGGTATTTTTATACTATTTTTAGGTATTTTTCCAAATACTGTTACTTCATTTATTTGTTCTAATATATTACTTTTTTCAATATCCGAATCAAATGCAATTGTATCATATAAATATCTTTCCTGAGGAACATCATCTATTCTGGATGTTCCAACATTTCCTAATACAATTGTATCCTTTATTGTTCCATCTTCTGTAGTTAACGATGTAGGATGTATTGGTAAATTAGTTTTTTGATATGTAAATCTTTTAAATAATTTATCTGCCTTCCAATCATTTATCTTCATATAAAATTTTGATAATACTGTACTATTAAAGAAATCATTATCAATCTTATGTTTTTGACTGTATTTTACTAAAGTATTATGAATATTCATTATTGGAATATTAGTTAATTCAGATAACTTTATAATAAATTCGTTATATTTCATTTTCTTATTTGTTGATAATGATATACCTGCCATTTCAATTATATTAGTGGAATTATCTGTTATATTTAACAATTGTCTTTCTGTTGTTATAACATCACTACTATTTATTCCTTCATTTAGTATATTTAACAAAGCTCTTTCTATTTCATCATTACTAAATTCAGAATACTTAATAATATATTTTTTATTTAATAATTCCCATAATTTCTTGATTTGGTCATATTTATTTTTTCTAACTTTAATTGTATTAATATCTTTTTCTTTTCTTTCAATAACCTTATTTTTATGTAATCCATTATTAAGTTCTGGTAGTATCTCTAATAAATTATCCTCTTTTAAAATTTCACCTTCTGGATTAATAACACCGTTTTGTAATAATTCAATATAAATAGGAGTATAATCAACATTTCTTTCCTTAGCTATTTCTTTTATTTGATCTATTGTTATTTTATTAAATGTAGTTACTTCACTGCTTATTTCATTTCTTAATTCTTTAACAAAGTTTTGTTCAGTAAAATCCACAATATAATTCAAATAAAATTGCTCACTATCTATTCTATTAAGATTATTATCTACTGGTAATCTTAAACCTCTACCAACTTCTTGTAACTTACTATTTTCACTACCACTACTTCTTAACTTAGCAATTGTAAATATGTTCGGATTATCCCATCCTTCTTTTAATGTCCATTTAGAAAAAATGAATCTTCTTAAATTAAATTTACCATCTGAGTCTTTAATCTTTAAAATTTTTTCTTTATCATTTAGTATATCATTAACCTGTGCTATTATCTCTTCATCTTTTTCTGCATTATCTTGTGAAAAATATCCTGCATGACATTTTGATATATTATTTAAGCTCTCTTCTAAATATTTTTTATATTCACAATTATCAAGCTCATTAATCTTATTCTTTAACTTCTCTTCAAATATTCTTTCAAAAGAATCCAAAATATAAGTTGGTTTTCCTTCCTCTATTTTTCTATATGCTGAAATATCATCAATAAAAAATAGTGCTAACGTTTTAATACCTTTATTATAATTTTCTTTTTCTATTTCAAAATGCCTTTCTAAAGCTGTTTCTATCATCATATCTTGATATGAAATAGAATAACTTTCTGGTGACAACTCTGTTCCAACAGTAATTTCAATTCCATTTGAAAGTACAATTGAATTTTTAGTTATTCCTATTATCTCTACACCATGAAAATCTTCATGGACTATAGATAAACTATCGTTTTTAGCTAATTCATAAGATTTTTTTGTATTTTTTTCTATTTTTTGAATAGTACATTTTTCTTTATTTTTTATTGATATAAGTTTTATTCTTAAATTGCTGTTTGAGTCTGTAGGAACATATTCTGCTATAACACCCTTTACTAAATTATTATTAAATGCATCTATACTTCCTAAATTGTATACTAAATTTTGATAATCTTTTTCATGATTTCTTTTTTCTGGAAATGTTGCTCCAAATCTTATAATACATTGTGGTTTTAAAATTTCTTTTATTTTGTTAAAAGTTACATTTTCTTTGGCAAATTTATGAGGTTCATCAATTATTAAAATTGGTTTTGTTGATTTAATAGCCTCGCTTGGATTTGTCAAATCATCTAATATTGTAGTATCATAATTTTTAGTTAACATTTTTCCATTTGTTATTAACTGAGAGTTAATTAACATTATTTGTATCTTTTTACTATTTAAATTAGAAGCTGTTACAAATTCTCTAATAACACTTGGAAAATAATCTCTTCCCTTTTTCTTTTGAATGCTTTCTACAAATCTTAATTCCATTTCTACTTGATTATACTCATCCTCAAAAAATTTTCTTGTATCTGAAGATGATATAAATTGTTTTGTGCCTGCTTTTATCGGTAATGTTGGTACTACTATTATAAATTTATTAAATCCATATTTTTCATTCAATTCATATATTGTTTTAATTTGAGTAAATGTTTTGCCTGTACCTGTTTCCATTTTAATATCGATATTTAAATAATCATCTGTTATGCCAATATTTCTACTCATTTCTTTTGTAATACTATTATTATTTTGTATTTTTTTAATATTTTTAATAATATTAGGAGAAGCCAAATCTATTACAGGATTTTCAGTTAAACTATTTGTTTTTTCTATATTAACATTTTCTAATACTCTAACAATTGAATTTACTGCATCAACTTGATGTTTTAATCCTCTTTCGAGTTTCATACCTATTCCTCCTTCTAATATCTTGTATATACTTTAACATCTATATTTTTGAAATTCTTAACTTGTTTTATATTATTTTTTATCATTTCTAATTCATTAAACTTAAATGAATATCCAAATAATACAATTTTGTTGCAAGTAAATTTTTCATCTTTATTGTATTTTTCTATTAATGCTTCAATATTTTTTATATTTATATTAGGTTCAATTAAATATAAACATTCTCCACATTTATATGTATTATATCCATTACAATCAACTTTTTCTATATTCGTAGTAAACTCATATCCATCTTTTAATTTCCATGTTTCCAATATTGTTTCTACTCCATATTCTTTGTATAGGTCATATGATTCATTCATTAATTGTGGTTCAAACGATTCTAATTTACTCAAAATATTATCTGAAGTGTTTTTTAAAGTATAATGCTTAAATCCATAATCAATATCTGCATGCGTTTCTTTCTTAATTTTTTCAGAAGCTTTCTTAATTCTGTCTTGACCTATTTCATCTATAGTTTTATATCCATTTTTATAAGCTTCTTCATTCTTATTCGTTTCTTCTTGCAATTGAACCATAATATATTTTAGATTAAGCTTATCTACTGAATTTAATTGAATAATTGCATCTGCTGTTGAAGCACTGCCAGAAAAGAAGTCAACTATAATATCATTTTCTTCACAAATTAAATCAATAATATTTTTTATTAGTTTTGTAGGTTTTGAATTTTTAAAAATTCCTTTTCCTAATAATTCCGATATTTCTTTATTTGATTGTCTTGTACTACCATATTCTTCATATCCCCAAAAAGTAGTACTTGGCATTCTATCACCAACTTCACTCCAAAATGTCTTTTTTTGAGGCACATTAATTCCTTCTGGATCTAAATAAATTCTATTATCTTCTTCTAATTTAGATAAAGTGTCTTTTGAAAATCTAGGATATGTTCCCTCAATTGGTGTCCACCTTTGGCCATTTTTAAAAACATATGTATATATACTATTTTCCACTCCACTTTTTGCGTGTAATGGCGTTAACAAATAGTCTCCTCTCGGATCGTTATCGTAATTTTTATAATAAGCCTTTTGTTTTTCTGTTTTCTTAATTCCTTTAATTCTTAATTTTTCTTTATTTTTAGCATAGCATAAAATATATTCATCATTATCCGAGAAATATTTTGCATCATTTTTTATTGTATCTAAACATTGCCAAGTAATTTGACTAACAAAATTTTCTTCACCAAATATTTGATCACATAATTGTTTTAAATTATACACTTCATTATCATCTATTGATATAAAAATTGCTCCGTATTCACTTAATAATTGTTTAGCTAAATACAATCTTGGATACATAAAAGTTAACCATGCACTATGTGATGAAGAATTATTAGAAGTCATATCTAATATTCTTTCTGCTTCTATCATATCTATATCTAATTTATTAGCCAAAGTTTCTTTACTAAATTTAAAAGTATCATTATATCCAAATCCGTCTTTTCCTGTATTATATGGTGGATCTATATATATGCATTTTATTTTTCCTTCATAAGCTTTTACTAAATGTTTTAAAGCATCTATATTGTCCCCACTAATATAGATATTTTCGCTATTTATGTTTTCTTCTTTATTATTATGTCCTAAGTCAGGTTCTATTACAGTCTCTGTATCTAATCCTGTTATCATTTTAGCATAAGACTTACCTAAAAAGTTTAGTTCAAAACTTTCTTTTGAAAATTCTAAATCTGTATTAAATTCTTTTTTTAATAATTCTAAGTCTAATCTTCCATCTTTATCAAAACAATTAGGTATAATTTGTTTTAAATTACTTATTTTATCTTCATTTATAGTTTTATTATTATTATTCTCAATTATATCTTTTATCATTATTTTTTCTCCTCATAAATCATCTTTCTAATTTTGCTTTTAGCGTCTTCATTCTCCAAAATATAGTTTGCTATATCAACAGGAATCTTTTTTGTTTTTGAGTTCTCTGTTGCTAAATCAAATAATATTGTTTTCTCATCAACACCTAATTTATATGTTTCTGCAAAATTTCTCAATAATTTATCTGATGGAATTCTTTTATTGTTTTCTATATCATTTAAATACTGTGGTGATATTTTTAATTCCTCTTTTAAGACCTTAATGGTTTTTCCCGATTTTTTTCTTAAATCATATAAGTATTCCCCTAAATTACTTTTCATTATTCTCTCCTATCAATTAATCTGCTGATTTGTTGATATAATATCAATTTAATTGTAAAAATACAATATTTTTTACAATAATTTCTTATTTTACACTTAAACTCATTTAATACTACTTTAGATTTCCGCCATTTTTTTGTCAATGAACTTTGAATTTCTCGATAAATTTGGATACAGGAGTACAGCTCAAACTATCGGCCTTCGGGTTATGAGGGTTACATAACATATTTTGTTAGATGTGTTGAATTGTATTGTATGCTAGTGATATTAGTGCTTTGGTGGATTTTTGTTTAGTGTACATTTTTGTTAAAATTGGGGTGTTTTTGAAAATTTGATCCCCAATTTCTCCCCAATTTTTATTGGAATATTTTAGGAAATTTGTACTAATTTCATTTAATTTTTATTGGAAGGTTTTATGAGATTTTTACTAATTGTATTTGATTTCTAATAGTAATTAAATTTATTTTTTACGATTTTGATTATTTTTTTAAATGAATTTTTATTACTATTTTAGATTTTTAATTAAATTTTGAAAGGAATGATTTTTATGGATTTAGATAATAAAGTTAATGATTTGATGAAAGAATGGATTATTTTTAGAGATGAGTGTTTGAGCAGACTTACTGAAGAAGATAAAGGACATTTGATTGAGTTTGATAAGTATTGTGATAACATTTTGAATAATGTTGCAAGTTGTAATAAAAAGTATGTTCAAAAACAATTGGACAAGCTTGATGAAAATTATCTTGATTATATTGGTTATTGGAATGATAAATATTATAGGGCTGGTTTTGGTGATTGCCTGAATTTAGTTATTATGAGTTTGGGTGGTGGCAAATTTGAAACTAGGTAAATATGGTGTTTGGGCTAAGAAGTATTTGGAAGAGTATAAGCCTTTTAAGTTTTCTCGTTTGGTTATGGATGGTTCTGTTATGGATTATTTGTTGGAGTTTGAATATCATTTGAATAGCTATTCCAATTTGGTTGAGTTTGAACTTAAACAAAAGTTTCCTGCTCCTTCTGAGAATGAGAGTTTTGTTGAGCAGGTTAAGTATTTGAATATGATTCAGCAAATGGTTGATGAGTTTGTGATGGAGGAGGTTAAGTTAGTGTAGAAAAACAAAAAGTCGAGATCATTCTCGGCTTTTTATTTTATTATTGATAGCCTCAACACCAAATAAAAAAATTATAACAAAATTATAAAACTCGCTTACTCATTTATTCATCATCCACTTATCCTTTTACTTGATTTATACTTTATTAATATTTTTTAGTTGAACATTATATCCTATATTTTTCATATAATTTATAGTATATCTTAAAGAAACTTTACTAAAAAAAGGAATTTTAGGTCTTTCATCATTATAACTATTTATAATTCCAATTATAATAGTATAATTATTTGGTTTAAAATCAGCTGAAAATTCTTTATTAAATTTAAACTCATTCATCTTTATATTTACTTTACTTCTAAAATTCGCATCCAATAACAACTCTGCAGAAACTGCTGCTTGATTAAATAAATGGCTTAAATATGATGAACCACCATTTTTCTTTATATGAATTAGTTGATTATCTTGCGTCATAATGTCACATAACTCAATTTTATTTCCTTTTCCTCCTCCAAATGGTATCTCACCTATTTTATGTATTAAATATGCATTTTGTAATGAATTTGATAATTTCTCGTTATAGTCGTCTTCATCTTTCATATTGGAATTATAATCAATAAAATTTAAATTTGATATTTCTATATTATTATATTCTCTTTCAATTTTGTCTGAAAAGTCTTTATTGATGCAATACCATTTTCCATTATTTAAACAATATGATTTTTCGTTAAATTGAATTTCTGCAATTATACACTTATAAGCACTCCATTTTTCTATTTCTTTTCCTTCTATGTCTTTCATTATGACTTTTTTTCTTTTTAACTGTTCAATATCACTAAGATCATTTTTTAATGCCTCTATAACTTTTTCTATTATAATATCATCATATGCTTTATCATCATTCGTATAATAGAACCCACTTATATCTTCCCAATTTATTACTTCTGGAATTGACATCCATATACACTCAAATCTTTTCTCATTAATATACTGAATTAACAAATTATCTAACTGTTCCTTTTCTTTTTTAGATTTAACTTCTTTAATATTATCTATCCATTCAAAATTTTCTTTATATTTCTCTTCTTTATACTTTTTATAACAATATATTAAGAACTCCTCAATATTATTTATATCTCTTTCTACTAGAATACTAAATATATCTCCACCTATTAAATTTACTTTTTCAAACATTTTATCATTACATTTTCCTGTGACAGACTTTATTAAATCTCTTTCTAAGTCAAATCCAAATTCGTTTATATTAGTGGCTTTAGGCATTTGTTCCTGACTTTGTTTTTGATTACTTCCAACACTTATTTTAGATATCTTTCTTATGTCATTTATTCCAACTGTATTTAATACGATTTTTAATCCAAATTGTTCTTCAATAACATCTTCAGCAAATAAATTTTTAGAGTATCCAAATGTTAGTGCAAAAGTTTTTTCTTCACCATTTATATTTAGCTTATCAATTAGTATTGCTCTAGAATTAGTTTGTTGTAATTCATTAGATTCAATACCAAAAAATTCATCAAGCCATCTTGGACTATGTATCCATGATGGAATATAATATAATTTTTTATTGTTGTTATACTTTTTTAATAATTGAATATTACTATCTTCATCAAATATATTTTCTTCGTTTATTCCTTCTTTTATTAAATAAATCGATAGTTTGTTTCTTGCCATATTTAATCCCCTTACATTACTATATAACATAATATTTTAAAAAATTGTCGAATCTTGTCTTTTATTATCAAAAAAGCAAAATAATCCTGTAATATAAAATTACAATTACTTTGCTTTTCCTTTGTATATTTTATTTAAATGTTTGCAAACTTTCTAAACATTTCTCAATAAATATATTCATATTAGTTTTAGTTGTACTTTCAAAATATTTTAGAAGTTTGTTTACTTGTTCTAAATCAGCTTGTCCTGTGTTCTTTGGAAAAAGTTCTTCATATACTTTTCCCTTTTCCTTATCATTTGGTAATTTACTTATTAATTTTAAATCATATAATACATGATCAAGATTAATATCATTCCATATTGGTATAATATATGGACTTAACCAGTGATTTTTAAACATTTCTCCATTTTTGTATTTTTTTATTTTTTCTTCTGTTGTATCATCTAAATCCATTATCGGCATAATAAAAAAGTTTATAAATTTTTTATTGTTTTCTTCTATAATATATTTTTGTTTTAATTTGCTTTTATTTTTAAAATCATTGTTTCCTAATATTGTCATTAAACTGTCTATTTGTATGCTCGTTTTCCCATTTTTTAATGAATATATTTCTATAGGTAAATGTAGATTACTTTTAATATGTTCTGCTAACAAAAGCTCACTTTTTCCATGTGCTATTATGATTCCTTTGCAGTAATTAGGTTTCCTCACCATTATTTTTTTCCTCTTTTTCTTCTGAATCTTCTAGAACATATTTTATTTCTTCAAAATCTACATAAGAAGTTGTTGGTATTCCTCCAAATAAACCTTTAAAATACAAATCACGAGCATTATGATTTTTTTGTATTGTTATTCCATATTCTTTTATTGAATTTATATATTTATTTCCTTCATAATCTGCTGATAATATATATATACATTCTTTTGGCAAAATTTCTAACAATAACGTATTATGGGTTGTTATAATTAATTGTCCTGTTATTTCATCCTTAATTGATAAAATTATATTTTTCATTAATAGGTCATGAATACCATTATCAATTTCATCTATAACAACAGTTTCTCCCATTATTGCACCAATTAATGTATCAAATTCTTCTATAATTTTTTTAGTTCCTTCTGATTCTAATTCTATTGGTATTGATTTTAAGGTTCCACCTATCATTTTATTAAAGAATAACTTATATCTTATTTTATCATCTTTCTCTTCTGTAACATATTTAACGCTTTTTATATCTGCATATGCTTGAGTAAAAAATATGTTTAAAACATTTTCATATTTTTTTATTTCATCAATTTTATTTTTAGATATCACTCCAGATTTTAAATCTGCTAATACATTTTGTTTCATGTAATTATCTGGCATAAAATTTAAGTACCATTTGTTTACATGAATTGTCATTGATAATATTTTATTAATAATTTCCAATATTTTCTTTGAAATATTATTCTTTACGTATTCTTTATTTTTTTCTTTTTCTTCAAAAACTAAAAGAGATAAAAATGAGTATTTTCCCCAATATTTTTCAATATTTTCTTTTAATTCTTCGTTATATTTTTCATTGATAAAAATATTTTTATTTAATTCTTTCTCATTTTTTGATAATTTAAAATAATATCCTTTTTGCTTATTGACAAAGAAATATAACTTTTCCTCTACTATTTCTTTATTGAATTTTACTGAATAAAATCCTTCCTTGTTATTTATTTTAAAACCATATTCAATTTCGGTATCTTCTTCTTCATTGATCATTCTATATTCGTCTAAGTTTAATGATAATTGCCATATCGGCTTCATATCCATTGGTGTAGTATCTATCATTTTCTCTTTTAACTCAAAAAATTCCTTTGGTAACATATTTAATTTGACATCAATTATTCTTGAAATAGTTAATTGTTGTAAAAATTTAAATAGTTCTACCAAATTTGTTTTACCACTACCATTTTCACCATATATGGCAATGAATTTATTTGTTTCATTTTTAGTTTTATTTAAATTAAATGATATATTTTTTAATGATTTAAAATTTTTAGCTTTAACATA
>ENA-OOYX01001117-OOYX01001117.1-human-gut-metagenome-genome-assembly--contig:-NODE-1117-length-12527-cov-3.004330_pt1 | contig 12527 bp, 10 predicted proteins | sample MGYA00241182_ERZ501387 | MGnify/ENA primary metagenome ERZ501387 (study PRJEB25962, sample SAMEA2042740) | human gut metagenome | biome: human gut; feature: human-associated habitat; material: faeces...
GGAAAATATAGTTTTTCCATACAAAAGAATAAATTCCGTGAGGGAGTAGTTCGCGCAGAGCGTGATTTGTCAACAGACCGGTCGGACAGCCTGACCTGGCAAATCTTAAAGAATGAGACTCATGTATATCTTTGGCTTCACATCGCAGACGGAGACAGAAGCGGTGCGCAGAGGATATACATCAGTCTCTTTTTTTATGTGTGCGCCGGCGGAAAATGCATTCGGGCTGAATGTGTATGTGTGCCCTGTGGCAGGGGCAAAATAAAATGTGGAGGTTGGTATGGCTATTTTTATTGAATTGCTGCTCATTGGAGTGGGCCTTTCGATGGACGCGTTTGCAGTGTCGATCTGCAAAGGCCTTGCGATGCGCAGGGTAAACAAGAAGCAGGCGTTTGTGATAGGTCTGTTTTTTGGAGGATTTCAGGCGCTGATGCCGTTTATCGGCTGGGCGCTCGGCACACAGTTTGAGAGCTACATTACCAGTATTGATCACTGGATTGCCTTTGTGCTGCTGGCATTCATTGGTGGCAAGATGATCGTCGAGGCGGTGCGGCCGGAAGATGAGAATGTGGAGATCGACAAGCTGGATCCGCCGCTCAACTTAAAAGAGATGCTTGTGCTGGCGGTGGCGACCAGCATCGATGCACTTGCGGTCGGAATTACATTCGCATTTTTGAATTATCCAATCGGGGAGGCGGTCACGATCATCGGTCTCACCACGTTTTGTATCTCCATCGGCGGCGTCTATGTCGGCAATTTCTTCGGAAACCGCTATAAGAAAAAGGCAGAACTTGCTGGAGGTATTATCCTGGTGCTGATCGGCGTGAAGATTCTGCTGGAGCATCTCGGATTTGTGGGATAGGTGCCGGATTACCGGAAGTTGAGATAACTTTGAGAAAATAATTACAGTAGAGAAAACAGAGAGGAATGGAGATTATTATGACAGAAATGCTTTGGGCAGCTGTGCTGCTTGTTGTTGGATTTGTGCTTCTGATTAAGGGAGCAGATTTTTTTGTGGAGGGAAGCTCTTCCGTGGCAAAAATGCTGAAAGTGCCTTCAATCATTATAGGACTTACGATCGTGGCGATGGGGACAAGCCTTCCGGAATGTGCGGTCAGTATTACGGCATCGGTAACGAACAATAATGCACTTGCAGTCAGCAATGCTATTGGCTCTAATATTTTTAATCTGATGGTGGTCTGTGGATTCTGTGCCCTTTTTAATCCGCTCTATGTGGAAAAGAGTACGCTGAAAAAAGAGTTTCCGTTTTCTGTGGTCTGTGCAGTCCTGCTTTTAGGCTGCGGATATCTGGGAATGCAGCTTGGCAGGGCAGACGGAATCATCCTTTTTATTGTATTTGTCGCTTTTCTGGTCTGGATGGTGCGCTCGGCACTGAAAGCGCGTGCTGCTGCCGGAGATGATGAGTATGAGGTATTGCCGGTGTGGAAATGCATCGTGTTTATCGTCGGCGGTATTGTGGCGATCAAGTTCGGTGGGGATTTTGTTGTAAACGGTGCATCCACGGTTGCTGCGAAGCTGGGACTCAGCCAGAATCTGATCGGACTTACGATTGTTGCCTGTGGAACCAGCCTGCCAGAACTTGTGACCTCGGTGGTTGCAGCGCGCAAAAATGAACTGGATATGGCGCTCGGTAATGTGATCGGCTCCAATATTTTCAATATTCTGTTTGTGCTCGGTATCGCAGCAACGATCAGTCCGATCACATTTATCATGGAAAATGTGATCGATATTGTGATTCTGGTTGTGATGAGCGTACTGGTGTGGGCGTTCGCCTGGACGAAGAAGAAGCTGGACCGCTTCGAGGGCATTGTGATGCTGGCGCTCTATGCGGTCTATCTTGTGTATATCTGCATGCGGTAGCATGAAAAGATTTTGAAGAAAAAGATTTTTCCTGTTTTTTCGATTGCTGTAAAGGAAAATTGGCGTTATACTGGGGAAAAGAAAACGACAGGGAGGAAAACTTCATGGAATTTTTTGATAAGTTAAGCGAGTCACTGGTAAGTGCGGGGAAGGATGTCAGCCAGAAGGCGAAGGATGTATCCGAGATCGCAAAGTTAAAGCTGGATATCAAGTCCAAGGAGGACTATGTGCAGAAGCAGTATGAGGAGCTGGGACGCTCTTATTATGAGAAGCACAAGGATGAGGAAGAATGTGAAGAAGCAGAGCAGTTTTTCCTGATCAGGGAAGCTGTGGAGGAGATCGAGCGCATGAAAGCCGAGGTTCTGCGGATCCAGGGTTCTGCAGAATGTCCGAAGTGCGGTGCGAAGATGCCGGAAGGTGCTGTATATTGCAGCAACTGTGGTACGAAGATGGATGATATGTATGAGGAAGAGTAGCAGATACGCGGCATACCTTCCGTTTGTGCTGGTGGCGGTGATCGGACTGGTCTACCACGTCGGGATGAAGCCGATGGCGGGGGACGACATTTTTTTCCGGGATGCCACAAAAGACACGACGCTGTGGGCGTATCTGACGCAGCGCTATCTGACCTGGACGTCGCGCGTGGTGTCGGAGTGTGTACTGGTCAATGTCATACAGTGTCCGGTTTTGTGGAGAATTATTGATTTTCTGCTGTTTGCGACGCTGCCTCTTCTGCTGTCCGGGCTTTTCGGCGGTGGGAAGACGATGAACTGGTGCGCGGCAGCGGCGGTGCTGATTTTTCCGTTTCACGACATGGGTACGGCGGGATGGATTACGACAACAGTTACACATTTCTGGCCGTTCTGGGGATTTTTTTATGTGGCGTGGGTGATAAGGAAGCTTGCGCTTGCGGAGAAAATCCACCCGGCAGCGGCAGTGTCCGCGGTTCCTGTCGCGGTTGTGACAGGAAGTCATGAACAGTATGCCGTGATTATGACGCTGCTGCTCGTGCTTAGCGGCGTGTATCTGTGGAAAGCGCACAGAAGGCCGGGAAATGCAGTGCTTTTTTGGATTCTTGCGGTGATCGATGTGGTTTCACTGCTCGTAATTGCACTCTGTCCGGGCAATGCCGGACGCAATGCGGTCAGTATTGCGGATCTTCCGGTTTATGCGACGTTTGGATTCGGACAGAAGCTGTATCTGGGACTTTTGAGTATTGAGCGCGTGTTTATTGCCAATGCGGACATTGTATTTTTTCTGGTGGTGCTGATCTGGACATGGCTTGTCTGGGAGAAGACAAAAGATTACCGCAGGACGTTTCTCTCGGCGCTTCCGCTGCTCATTCTGTTCGGGCAGACAGTGTTAAGAACTGCATATCCGGGGCTCTCGGGGCTGTTCGTGATGCCGGGGGAGATTCTGGAGTGGAGCTGGAGCGATCTGTCGACGTGGATTCCCATGGTGTATCTGGCAGTGACGGTGGCGGCGATGGTCTATGCGCTGTACCAGCTGTTCGGCGACGATCTGTTTACTTTCATCAGCGTGCTGCTTTTGGTGGGGTGCGGCTTTGGTGCCGGGATGGTGCTGGGCTTTATGGCGACGATCTACGTCTCGGGAGAGCGCGTGTATGCGCCGCTGTACGGGATTCTTCTGGCGGTTACACTGTTTGGCATCTGCCGGCAGCGCAGCGTCTGGAAGGAGCCGGCGGCTGTGCCTTCCGCAGTGTTTCTGACGGCGCTGACAGCCGTGTGCTGTGCGGTGAACGTATTGTTTATCGTTTTGTCATTGTAAGATGGAAGTATAAAAGATAGAATATAAGTTTCATACAGGGAGCAGATTTTACAGGGCAGAATCTGCTCCCTGTTTTTTTAATACATAGTCAGAGAGAGGATATAATCCTTAATGAAGTGAAGTTAGAAATTACAGGAAACCAGAATGAAGAATTAGTTCAATATCTGGATGATATTCTGAGCGGATTAAGATATCAGGATGGACATTATGATCTGATAAAGCTTCATGATAAAGAATATCAGGATAAATTACAAGTTCAGAGTGACTACTGGAAAAAATTAAAAATAGAAATTGAAGCGGTGAGAAGCAGAGGATATGAAAATACAGATATCGTAAATATGAGTGAAACTTATTTTAAGATGGCAGACGAAACGGTATCTGCAGCGGAAAATTATTCAGAAAAGATTGCGAGAAAGATTCGCACCATAGAGATTTTGTCAGCACTTGATATGTTGTGCCTGGTAATATTGGTTATTATGCAGACGCTGATGGCAATGAAGATGGCAGTGCAAAACAAGCTGTTAGAACAGAGGGCATATACAGACAGCCATACAGGATTACCCAATAAAAGTGCTTGTGAGATAATACTTAATAATAAAGAGATCATTGATGAACCGACAGCATGCATAATGTTTGATCTGAATAATTTGAAGACGGTGAATGACACAATGGGACATTCGGCAGGTGACCAGCTAATAATGAATTTTGCCCGGCTTTTACGCAGTGTGATTCCGGAAGAAGATTTTGTTGGAAGGTATGGCGGGGACGAATTTATGGCAGTTATATATCATACCAGTAAAGCGGAGGTTGAGGATATTTTAAAATACTTACGCAGGGAAAAAGATAGATTGAATGGCAATGAAAATCCTATGTCAATCGATTATGCATGCGGATGGGCGTTATCCGAAGACTATAAGGAGTGTACAATGCAGATATTATTGGATAAGGCCGATTCTTATATGTATGATAATAAACAATTATGCAAGCAGCATACCCTTTAGGTATTTTATGGAGCGTCGGCAGGCTGATCGGAATTGCGTTGGAGCAGCTTGAAAAGTGAAATGTTTTCCATGTTTTATTTGACAAAAGAATGCGGCAGTGATATATATAACACATACTGTTATATATATCACTGCCGCGCTTTTGTTGTGCCGGAAAAATATTGCTCATCATGCCAAAGAAGCGCAGAAATACAGGAAGGAAGTACAGGAGGAGATCAATGCTTACCATCATGGAGCGGAAGAAGGGCGAGTCCGCGCGGGATTACGTGACGCGGGTGCTCATAGACAATATCGTAAATGTGCATTTGGAACCGGGGGAAAAACTGCTGGAAAATGATCTGAGCGGGCAGCTCGGGGTGAGCCGCACGCCGTACCGGGAGGCGGTACTTGCGCTTGCGGAGCGGCAGCTCGTGCATATAAGACCGAAGAAAGGCACCTATGTGTCGCACATTGATTTGAAACTGGTCGAGGAGGTGCGGCATCTGCGCAGCATTGTGGAGACCGAGCTGGCAGTCATGGCATGTGACCTTCTGACGGAGGAGGATCTGGATGTGCTGCGCGAGAATATTGCCATATGGAAAATGTACATGGAGCGGAAGCAGACGGATAAGATTCTGCAATATGACAAGGAATTTCACCGGCACTTTTATGAAATGTGCGACCGGAACTACTGGTATACGCTGCTGGAGAGCCTTTCGCCGCATTTTGACCGCACGACGGTGCTAAGCTTCCGCTGCCGCCCGGTCAACGGCATTGTATCTGACCACGAGGAGCTGGTGGATGCGATTGCGGCGAGGGACCGGGGGCGGGCGGCGGAGACCGCCAGACGGCATATGCTCCGCTACACCGAGAATATTGATACGATCCGGCAGGCATTTCCGGAATATTTTGCATAGGAAAGGAGACAGAGGGTTATGGAACTGGCAATCATTACGGCAAAACAGGTCGTGATACTGTACTGTCTGATCCTGGCCGGGTTTGCGGGGGTAAAGAGCGGTGTGATAAAGCAGGAGGCAAAAAAGGCGTTTTCCAATCTGCTGCTCTACCTGGCGGTGCCGGCGATGGTCATTCATTCCTATATCTCAAAGGCGGACCGCTCCGTGCTTGCCAGACTGCCGCAGACGTTTGCGTTCAGTGTGCTTGCGATTCTGGCCGGACTTGCGATTACGATGTTATGTACCTGCCGGATGAAAGGAAAGGAACGTCCGATCCTGCGGTTTGCCTGTATATTTTCCAATGCGGCATATATGGGGTTCCCGCTGATCGAGGCGCTGTTTGGCGCGGAGGGACTGATCTATGCGAGCGTGTACGTGACGGTGTTCAACATTCTGCTGTGGACGGTGGGATTTGGCATGATTACAGGAACCGTGGAGCCGAAAGAGGTCGTCCGCACAGTCTGCACAAATCCGGTGCTGATTGCCGTGGTGATCGGACTGGTGATCTACCTGTGCCAGATTCCTGTGCCGGAGGTGATCGAACAGCCGCTCGCGCTGATCGGAAATATGAATACGCCGCTCTCCATGATTATTACCGGAATGATGATCGCCGGAAGCAATCTGGCGCAGATGCTTTGCGACCGGCGCATTTTATCTGTGGTGGGAATCCGCATGCTGCTGATCCCTGCCGTGTGCTTCGCGCTGTTTTTTGCATGCGGCTTTTCCGGGATGGCTGCAGGCGTGGTGCTGCTGCTGGAAGCATGCCCGAGCGCGGCGATCACCTCCGTCTTTGCGGTGCAGTATTCGTATGATGAAGAATTTGCGGCGGGCAGCGTGGTCATTACGACCCTGCTCAGCATTGTGATCCTGCCGGTATGCGCCATGCTTCTGCCGGGAATGTAGAAAACCGCGGGAAGAAGTCATATGATGGGAAGAAATCATGTAGCGGGAAGAGCCATATGGTGGGAAGAAGTCGGGACACTACTTGGGGAAGCAGGCAGGATAAGAAAAAGGAGAGAGTCACATGGAAATCAGATGTGTGTATACAGAAGGAAATCAGAATGTCATTCAGGAGGCGGTGGATCGTCTGCCCTCGGCGGGAGGCACGGTAATCGTGCCGCGCGGCAATTGGAAAAGCGGTGCAATTCATCTGAAAAGCAATGTGAAACTGTATCTGGAAGAGGGATGCGTGATTCATTTCAGTTCCTGCATGGAGGATTACCTTCCGCCGGTATTTACACGCTGGGAAGGCGTGGAATGTTACAATTATTCGCCGCTTATCTACGCGGCAGACTGTGAGAATGTTACAATCTGCGGCACCGGTGTGTTAGACGGTGCGGGAAGCGCGTGGTGGCACTGGAAAAAGCTCCAGCAGAATGCGGCGGATCGCCTGATCCGGGCGGAAAGTCAGGGGATTGTGGTAGAAGAGCGCGTATTTGCGACCAGGGAGGATGCGCTCCGTCCCTCGTTCATCCAGTTCATAAATTGTAAGCACGTAACGTTGGAAGATTTTACGATCGAGGACGGACCGCAGTGGACGATCCACCCGGTGTATTGTGAGGATGTTGTGGTGCGCGGGGTGACGGTGAACACCAAGGGACCGAACACCGATGGTTGCAATCCGGATTCATGTAGAAAAGTGCTGATAGAGGACTGCACCTTTGATACCGGCGATGACTGCATTGCTATCAATTCCGGCATGAACGAGGACGGATGGCGTGTATGGCGCCCCTGCGAACAGATAGAGGTAAAAAATTGCCGCTTTATAGGAGGACACGCGGCAGTTGCAATCGGAAGCGGAATGTCCGGCGGCATTTGTGATATCTGGATCCACGACTGCGTGGTCAGAGGGACCGAGCGCGGCATCCGCATCAAATCCATGCGCGGGCGCGGTGGCTATGTAAAGCGGATCAATGTGGAACGGATGCAGATGGATGAGATAGAAAAGGAAGCGATCGAGGTAAGCATGAATTACGGTTCCAGCACGGCAGTGCCGGTGTCGCAGAAGGCGCCGGAATTTTCGGAGCTTCGTTTTGCCCATATCCGGGGAAACCATGCTGCCATCGGTGTCTCACTCTGCGGCCTGCCGGAAAGTCCGCTGCGGGAAATTACCCTGGAAGACGTATCGATCGCTGCAGAAGACCCGCTGCGGGAAGAGTATGTGGAAAAGTAAAATACTTTTTCTCTGGGGCGTCTGTGCTTACGAATGCTTGACTTTCCGCAGGTTTGGTGCTAATCTTAAAAAAGTCGATACACACAAACACGAGGAAAAAGAGAGTACATCTGCAGATACTTTACAGAGAGATTTCCAGCTGCGCGGTTGCAGCTTGCTGCGAGGAAATGAGGAAGGGCGGATGGAAGATGGCTTTGGAGTGGCAGGACTGAACACTGGACGTTACTAAGGACAGCGATAAGTTCTGACGGGACCGCCTGTTACAGCGGGGGATATTCGTTGCGATATCCGCAGAGGCACAGAGTGCAGATTCTGTGTGAATAGAAGTGGTACCACGGGAGTTATCCCGTCTTCTGGTGGCTGATACAGCCCCGAAGACGGGATTTTTTGTTTTATTAGGAAGGAGCAGACAAAATGAGTGACAAGGGAAAATTTTACATGACGACCGCGATTGCCTACACATCCGGCAAGCCGCATATCGGAAATACGTATGAGATCGTGCTCGCAGATGCGATCGCGCGTTATAAGAGACTGGAGGGCTACGATGTTTATTTCCAGACCGGAACAGATGAGCATGGCCAGAAGATTCAGGAGAAGGCAGAAAAAGCAGGCATTACGCCAAAAGAGTATGTAGATAACGTGGCAGGTGAGGTAAAGCGCATCTGGGATCTGATGAACACGTCCTACGATAACTTTGTCCGCACGACCGATGCAGACCATGAGAAACAGGTGCAGAAGATTTTTAAGAAGCTGTACGATCAGGGAGATATCTACAAGGGATCTTACGAGGGACTTTACTGTACGCCGTGTGAGTCCTTCTGGACAGAGTCCCAGCTGGTGGACGGCAAGTGCCCGGACTGCGGCAGAGAGGTAAAACCGGCGAAGGAGGAGGCATATTTCTTCAAGATGAGCAAATATGCGGATCGTCTGATCGAGCATATTAACACCCATCCGGAGTTCATTCAGCCGGTATCCAGAAAAAATGAGATGATGAACAATTTCCTGCTTCCGGGATTGCAGGATCTGTGTGTTTCCAGAACGTCATTTTCCTGGGGAATTCCGGTGGACTTTGACCCGAAGCATGTGGTTTATGTATGGCTGGACGCGCTGACCAACTATATCACGAAGATCGGTTATGATGCGGACGGCAATTCTTCCGATTTATTTAAAAAGAACTGGCCGGCAGATCTGCATCTGATCGGCAAGGACATCATCCGTTTCCATACGATCTACTGGCCGATTTTCCTGATGGCGCTGGATCTCCCGCTGCCGAAGCAGGTATTCGGACATCCGTGGCTCTTACAGGGCGGAGACAAGATGAGCAAATCCAAGGGAAATGTGATCTATGCGGACGATATGGTGGATCTGTTCGGCGTGGATGCAACCCGTTACTTTGTACTGCATGAGATGCCATTTGAGAACGACGGTGTGATTACCTGGGAACTGGTGGTGGAGCGCTTTAATTCCGATCTTGCCAACATCCTCGGAAATCTCGTCAACCGCACGGTTTCCATGAGCAACAAGTATTTTAGCGGTGTGGTAAGAAGCACAGGCGTGACAGAGGAAGTGGACGAAGACTTAAAGGCGGTTGTGACCGGAGCCAGAGACAGAGTGGCACAGAAGATGAAGGATCTGCGTGTGGCAGATGCCATTTCTGAGGTATTCGGCGTGTTCCGCCGCTGCAATAAATATATCGATGAGACGGCACCGTGGGTACTTGCGAAGGACGAGGCAAAATCCGACCGTCTGGCAGAGGTGCTTTATAATCTGGCAGAGTCGATTACGGTGGGCGCATCCCTGCTGTACAGCTTCCTGCCGGAGACCGCAGAGAAGATTGTGGCACAGCTTCATACACAACTCCGCGGTTTTGAGGAACTGAATCAGTTTGGTCTGTATGAGAACGGCACGAAAGTGACAGAGACGCCGGAGATCTTATTCGCACGTCTGGATGCAAAGGATGTGATGCCGAAGGTGGAGGCGATCCGCGAGGCACAGAAGAAGGAGTTTGAGGCGGAGCAGAAGGCGCTTGGCGAGGAGGCTCCTGCAGAAGAAAAAGCAGAAGACGTCATCGACATCGAGGCGAAGGAAGAAATCACCTATGATGATTTTACGAAGCTTCAGTTCCAGGTGGGAGAGATCATTTCCTGTGAGGCTGTGGAGAAGTCGAAGAAGCTTCTGTGCTCCCAGGTAAGAGTCGGCAGCGAGGTGAAGCAGATCGTTTCCGGTATCCGTAAATATTACACGCCGGAAGAGATGGTCGGTAAAAAAGTGATGGTACTGGTAAACTTAAAGCCTGCGAAGCTTGCGGGAGTTCTCTCAGAGGGCATGCTTTTATGCGCTGAGGATGCGGAAGGCAATCTGGCGCTGATGACGCCGGAGAAACCGATGCCGGCAGGTGCTGAAATATGTTAAAAGGAGACACCGGAGCAAAACGGACATGGTTTTATGAAAACGGTGCATTTGTGGCGCTTGCCGCCGTCCTCTGGCATGTGGTATTGTCCACGAATGTCGGCGATGATATGGTCTATTTTAAAACCCTTCTGGACGGTAACAGTTCACTCGGCGAGATCCTGGCACACCGCTATGAGACATGGTCATCGCGCATGGTGATCGAGGCGGTGTTAATTCCACTGGTGCACTGTCCGCTGCTCTGGAAAATCCTTGATATTGTCATCTTTACGTCCCTCCCGGTGCTGCTCTGCGGACTGCTGGGTGTGACCGGGCGTGGACGCTGGTTTGTAACCGGACTGGTGCTGCTCTATCCGTTTGCGGATATGGCATCCGCCGGATGGATTGCGACGACGACCAATTATCTCTGGCCGCTCTGGGGCGTTCTGGTGATCGGCATGGTGTTAAAGCAGTTTCGCTGCGGCAGAAAAGTGCCGGTGTGGGAGGTGGCAGCAGCGCTTCTGGCGTGTGCTTATGCGGGCAGCCAGGAACAGGCTGCGGTGCTGCTGCTTCTGCTGTTTGGCATGGAAGTGCTGCATTATATCTCGGAAAAGTGTATGAAACAGCCGCTTCTCTATGCATTATGCGGCATAGATATTATCTCTCTCGTATATATTCTCAGCTGTCCGGGAAATGCAATCCGGAGCGCGCAGGAGATGGCGGGGAGAATGCCGGAGTTCGCTGATTTTACATTCGCAGAGAAGCTCTACATGGGACTTGCCAATGTGGAACGGATCTTTATCGCGGAGCTTGATCCGGTCTATTGCGTTGTGGCAGCAGTGCTTGTGCTGCTTGTGTATCGTAAGACAGACGATTACCGTAAGACGCTTTTGGCGGGGATTCCGGCGCTGCTGCTGTTTGGACAGGCGGTGGTGCGCGTCAGCCACCCATCCTTGAAAAAGGTGTTCGTGCGACCGGAACAGACGACACACTGGGACTGGCATGCTCTGGTAACCTATATGCCGCTGGTATTTCTGGTACTGTCTGTTTGGGGGATTCTATACGCCCTGTGGCAGCTGGCGGACGGCGCGTGGAAGCATTACCTGTGGACGGCGTTTTTACTGGCAGGCGGTTTTGCCATGGGGGTGGTTATGGGATTTTCACCGACAATTTACGCATCGGCAAACCGACCGTACCTCTATCTGTATTTTGTGCTGATCTATGTGTGCGCGGATGCCGTGTGGAACATGGGCGGCATGAAGGCTGTCTGGAAGACAGGCAGTGCAGATGCTGCGCAGAGCGGAAGCGGTGCACACAGTAAGGGGAAAATGCCTGTGCCGGAAAAACTGATGTTTACTGTACTCGGGCTTCTGGTGCTGGCAAACATTCTGGATGTGACCCGGATGTGCTGGCTGCTTGGAAGGCTTCTGTGACCGTTTATAACAGAAATCCGCTGTTTCATGCAGGAAACCTAACGAAAAATCCAATTTCAGCCGATGTATACCATATGAACGGATTCAGTCAGGGATACATTCAGGGAGGAATGTGGATATGGGAATCAGTATCAATGCACCGGGAAGTGTGAACAGTCAGGCATCGATGACAGGCACACTTTCCATCCGAAAAAGCACAAATACATTTGAGCAGATGGCGGGGGTCAGTAGTTCAGGGGGAACCTCGAAAAAACAGCTCAATTATAATCACAGAGATATTTCCGGACAGCTGCTCCGGGCGAAGAAGCCGCAGAGTGCATCCGCGGCGCTGACCCGTGCAAAGAGCAAGGTGTCTATGCTTCAGCGTGCGGCGGCATCCGGACAGTATGATTCCAGGGAAGTGGCGGATGCGCTTGCGCATGCGAGACGGATGGTGCGCTGTGCGCAGCTGAAAGTGCGCAATCTGCGAGAGGAAGAGCGCGAGCAGCAGTCTGCGCAGAAGGAAAACAGCGGTAAGAGCCAGCAGAAGGAACATGAAGTGAAGCGCCGTGTGGCACAGAAAGAGCGTCAACTCAAGCAGAAGGTAGCGATTGAGAATACACAGGAAGTGCTTCGGCAGAAGAAAAAGAAGAACGAGATGGCGCAGAAGCAGCAGAGACACCGCTCGCAGGAGCGGGGTAAGATTGCGGAGGCGGATTTCAAATACATCAAGTCACAGCTCGAGGCTGGCAAAGGCTTTGGCGGCGGCAGTTCTTATTGTGAGGACAGTGGATTTACACTGGATATCAGTGATGCCGCAATGTCGATGGCGGAGCTCGAGATGATGGCGCAGAATCAGACCGAAGCGGAGGCAGAGGCGGAAGTGGAAGCGGAGATGTCGCTTACCGACGGAGGAACTCTTGCAGTTACGACAGCGGGAGCCGTGACG
>ENA-OOYX01001136-OOYX01001136.1-human-gut-metagenome-genome-assembly--contig:-NODE-1136-length-12336-cov-2.388323_pt1 | contig 12336 bp, 10 predicted proteins | sample MGYA00241182_ERZ501387 | MGnify/ENA primary metagenome ERZ501387 (study PRJEB25962, sample SAMEA2042740) | human gut metagenome | biome: human gut; feature: human-associated habitat; material: faeces...
TTGCGGAGAGCAAAGGGGCGCTTCCGAAGATTTTCGGCCCCGTTGACCGCCGCATGGAAATCTACAAGCAGTACCAGGCTTTTGAAGATACATGCAAAAAGCTTGGATATGATGTAACTTCATTAACTTATTCCGAATATTCCGGCTGGACGCTGCATTTCAAGCGCCCGGAGGGCAAGGTGATCAAACTGGTTCTCAAGAAGGGCGAAAATTCCGCCCAAATGGAAGAGCGTTTGATCAAAATCATCCAATCGCTGCCGGCGATTTCCGCGCAAATCGGCGTGGAACCGACAGAATTAGATGCGCGTTATGAGAAAGGGATTGCAGTGTTGAAGCCGGCACCGGAAGAAGAGTCCGTTTCTCCTGAAGATAGTGTTCAGGATACCGGGGATAAAAAGAATGGCAGATAAATCAAACGATTTGTTGGTGGGCTTGGACATCGGGTCATCAAAGGTTGTGTGTATGATTGCGTCTCCGGTCAGTTCGAGCACTTTTAAGATCGAGGGGCTCGGAGAGTGCAAGAGCGAAGGTATTGAGCAGGGCGGTGTCGTCGATATCAATCAGGCCGTCGACTGTGTCCGCGCGGCCGTGGAAGAAGCTGAAAAAACCGCCAATACAACCGTCAAAACCGTTGCGGCCGGTATTTCCGGACCGCATATCCGTACGGATAACTGTATCCAGCAGACGATTGTGGGTTCCGGCGAAATCGAACAGAAGGACATTGACGACCTTCTGAACACGGCGATGTCCGTGACTTTGCCGCCGTCGATGCGCTATCTCGACGTGATTCCTCAGGAATACTCCGTCGACTACGCACGCCGTATTCGCACGCCGATCGGCATGGAAGGCAAGAAGCTCGAAGGCAGTCTGCACGTGGTGACCGCGCAGAGCGCTCAGTGTTTGTTCCTTAATAAAGTGATTCGCAGAACCGGCTTGGAACTTATTGACAGCCAGCTGATTTTTAATCCGCTGGCGGCCGCTTCTGCCGTGCTTCGTCCGGAAGAGATTGACCTAGGCGTGGCGTTGATCGATATCGGTTCCGACTTGAGCGATGTGGCCGTGTTCTTTGATAAGGCCGTGCAGTACTCGGCCGTCCACCCGATGGGCGGACAGCAAATTACCGATGAGATTTCGATTAAGACTCATTTGTCTCAAGATGCCGCTGAAAAGCTCAAGCTGCAGATGGGACAGGTTAGATACGACGCCAGAAAAGATAAGGACAGTTTTATTCGCCTGCCGACGGCGCCGGGATACAGCGATGACGGCGGAAGAATCCTGAGCAAACAGGCGCTCTCCGCAATTATCGACGTCAAAGTTCAGGACATCTTAGAAAAAATTTACTACCGCATCCGCGATAAGAGCCTGCACACCCAATTGGGCTACGGCGTGGTGCTGACCGGCGGAGGTGCAACACTCCCCGGCATTCAGCGCATGGCCAAAGAAGTGTTCAGCTCTCATATGGCAGGACGCGAAATCAATGTTCGTCTCGGACGTCCTTTGGTGAACTATGAAACCTCGGAATTTGTGCCGCCGGAGCTCTATAACACAGAGAGTTTCCCTAAACAGTTTGCCGGGTATTCCACCCCGCAGCATGCGGCGGTTTTAGGTTACTTGTGCCAACTGAATCAAAAGTTCTGGGCGCAGGGATCCAACATCGGTTCCAAACGAAAATTAAAGAGCATCGGCGGAATGATTAAGCAGTGGATTTTCGGAAATTTCTAAGGGTTTGTATTGCTTAAAATAGCTTGAGGGATAGAACGGAGTAGAAACCCCTAACCAAAAATTCCCCTCTTGTTGAAAATAAACGCAGAACCCACGGAATTTTTTGAATTTTCCTCGCAGAAAAAAACGATTGAATTTAGAATTAACCAACTTGGCAGATCGAATGTCTCGAGATGCGTAATGGAGATAAAGTAGTTGATGGAAAAGGCATTTGAACCCTACGTGGACGGTTCTACCAACACCGTGATCAAAGTTGTAGGCGTAGGCGGTGCGGGCGGCAACGCCCTTAATACGATGGTAACCAAATTGACGGATTGCCAGGTTGAGTTCATCGCCGCGAACACGGACAGACAAGCTCTGACCCGCTCTCTCGCTTCCGAAAAGATTTCTCTCGGCAGAACAGGTCTCGGCGCCGGCGCACGTCCGGAAGTCGGGTTCCAGGCTGCCAATGATGCCAGAGAAGAAATCGCTGAGAAGCTCCGCGGTGCCGATATGGTCTTCATTACAGCCGGCATGGGCGGCGGCACGGGTACCGGCGCTTCCCCCGTCATTGCCGAAGTTGCCCAGGAACTGGGTATTCTGACCGTTGCCGTCGTGACAAAGCCTTTCTCCTTTGAAGGCGGCAAACGCATGAGAAATGCCGAGCTCGGTTTAAATCAGCTCAAAAATCGCGTCCACTCTCTCATTGTCATTCTTAACGATAAGCTCGAAGAAGAGCTCGGAGAAGACGCCACGATGCGCGAATGCTTTGAAAAGGCCGACGAAGTGCTCTTCAACGCCTGCGCAGGCATCGCCGAATTGATTCAGAAGGTTGGTCAGATCAACCTGGACTTCGAAGACGTCAGAACGGTTATGGGTACTCGCGGTACCGCCATGATGGGTTCCGGCGAAGCCGAAGGTCCCGACCGTGCCGTTACAGCTGCCTCCATGGCCGTTACCTGCCCGCTGCTTGAAGGTGTTGAGCTTCGCGGTGCTAAGGGTCTGTTGGTTAACATTACGGCTCAGGAGGGCATTCGTATGTCCGAAGTCCGTTCCGCTATGGAAACCATCAAGAACTACGCCGACAGCGATGCGCTTATCGTCTTCGGTACGGTTTATGACGACAGCATGGGCGACAAAGTCCGCGTTACCGTTATCGCCACCGGTCTGGATCAGAACGGCACCGATGACTCCATCGTTAAAACAAGCTTCGTGAATGGCAAACCTGCCGTCGATAATCCGTCTAACCTTTGGCAGCCTTCCGGCTCCGCTCCGGATTCTCTGCCGAATGATTTGTTCGGCAACATTGATGCGCCTGCTAAGCCTAAGGTTCACGCCTCTGCAGCTCCCCGTACAGCATCTTCTTTTGCTCAGCCGCAGGCTCACACTGCAGCTCCTGCCGCTCCGGCAGCAAAGTCTGAAGTGAAAGCCGAAGAGGTCAAAGCGGAAGTCAACCCTTTCGGCAGCTATACCCCGCAGCCTCAGAAAAAGGCTGAGCCGGCACCTGCTCCGAAGGCCGAACCGAAGGAACCGCAGCCTGAAGCCATCAACCCGTTCGGTCAGGCTTTCAGCCGTCCGATCGCAACACCTGATGCCGGTGCCTTCGAAGGCCCGAAAGACAACACGATTTTCGGGAACTTCCACGCCAGCAACAATATTCGTCCTGCCAGCGATGTCTTCGCAACCCTGAATCCTCAGGCCGGCAACGGCAATGACAGCGGACTGTGGACAGCCAATCAGCCCAACGGCGCTCCGGAAGCCAAAGGCCAAGGTGCGGCAGAAGTCAAAGCGGAAGACGAAAAACCGCGTTTCGAATACGGCATCCCCGCTTTCCTGCGCAAGAAGAACTAAGGTATGGCCGCATCTATGATCAAACAGAGAACGCTTAAGAAGGTCTTCTCCACTGTCGGTATCGGCTTGCACTCCGGCCGCAAAGTCCGTTTGACTCTGCGCCCGGCACCTCCCGATACCGGTCTGGTGTTTACTCGAACCGATTTGAAGCCTCCCGTTGCGATTAAGGCTGAGCCTGAGCGCGTTAACGACACGCGTATGGCGACGACTTTAGATAAAGACGGAGCCCGTATTGCGACGATTGAGCACTTAATGAGTGCGCTCTCCGGGTTGGCCATCGACAACTGCTACATCGATGTCGATGCGCCTGAAATCCCCATCATGGACGGCTCCGGTTCAACGTTTGTCTTTTTGATCAGAGCGGCCGGAATCGAAGAACAGGATGCACCGAGAAAGTTTGTCCGCGTCAAGAAGAATGTCTCCATCCACGTCGGAGACAAATGGGCTTCTCTTGAACCCTATGACGGCTACAAACTGTCTTTTGCGATTGATTTCGGTCATCCGGCCATTGATGAAACGGCCCAGTTTGTTGAAGTTGACTTCAATAAAGAAAACTACATCGAAAGCGTTTCACATGCCCGTACTTTCGGTTTTGTGAACGACTTGGAAATGTTGTGGGGCATGGGTTTGGCACAAGGCGGAACGTTGGACAACGCGATAGTGCTCGACGATTTCCACGTGTTAAATCCCGGCGGCCTGCGCTCTCAGGACGAGTTTGCGAAGCATAAGCTTCTCGATGCCATGGGCGACTTGTACGTTTTAGGTCATCCGCTGGTGGCGCACTACCGTGCCTTCAAGTCCGGTCACGAAATCAACAACAAACTTTTGCGGACGCTGTTAGCTGATCCCGAAAACTGGGAGTTTGTTGAATACCAGGATGAACACAGTGCTCCGAAGGCTTTTACCGAAGCGGTAAAAGAACCTTCGAACTAAGAAACGAAAACTTATTGTTTTTGCCCGCGCAAGCCGCGGGCTTTTTCTTACCTGCGGCCGGGACCTTGATGTTCTTCCAAGGTAGCGGCGAGTTTTGCCATGGCTTCCTTTAAAGGAGAGCTCTCGGGCAGACGATCCGATAACTCTTTAGCACCTTCAACCGCACCGGGACCCCCGATTGCCGGGCCGGTTTCCGTAAAAAGAAACTGCTGCGGATGCAGACCGCATCGATCAATGACAGGTTTGACTTTCATGGCGCCGAAGCCTTTCTCGGCAAGTGCTTTTACGACCGAGGGCTGGAACATCGTGAAGCGGCGGACAAAAAGCGGATTGGGCAGTCCGATTTCCAAGAGGAGAACTTCTTTGATCAGATCGCGAGGATCTTCGTTCGGATCGATGTCGTATGGGTTCTCGTCTTTGATGCGAACCTGTTGGACAGTAAGCCTAAGACAGTCCGGTGTGACCGAGGCGCCCAATTTGTAGCTTTGGCATACGGGATCAATCACCGCGGCGAGGCGCTTCGCTAATTTCAGGAATCCGAAATGCTTAGCCAAAGAGCCTCTTTGGAGGACTTTGGAGATTGGTTTTTGTGCTGATCGCGGGTACATTTCAGATCCCAAATAAATAAGACGTTTCGGTGTCTAAGTTAGCAAAATGAGGCGGCGAATTCAATTCCCGGCTAGATTGAGCAGGAGAAGCCTCGTGATGTGTTTCTAACTTGTAAAAGGACGAGCAAAAACTGTTTAGTGTTGTAAAATCAGTGAGTTTCAAAATTGGCAAGGTGTAACTGCCAATGGGAGGCGTTGTGCCTCCGTTTTTATTAAGAGAAAGAATTAATGGCCAGTTTCCTGACAAAAATTTTTGGTAGCCGCAACGACCGACTGATTAAGCAGTATCGCCGTAAAGTTGCTGTGATTAATAAACTTGAGCCCGAAATTAAGGCATTGAGCGACGAACAGCTTAAAGCTAAAACGGCTGAATTCCGTCAGCGTTTAGCCGACGGCGCTTCCTTGGACTCTCTCCTGCCGGAAGCATTCGCCGTTGTGCGTGAGGCAAGTTTCCGTGTTCTCGGTATGCGTCACTTCGACGTGCAGTTAATCGGCGGTATGGTCTTAAACGACGGCAAGATCGCTGAAATGCGTACCGGTGAAGGTAAAACTTTGACCGCAACTTTGGCGGTTTACCTCAATGCATTGCCCGGCAAAGGTGCGCACGTTGTGACGGTGAACGATTACTTGGCAAGCCGTGACGCGGCTTGGATGGGTAAGGTTTACAACTTCCTCGGAATGACTGTCGGGACGATTCTTTCCAATCAGCCGAACGATCAGAAACAGGCTGCTTATGCTGCCGATATTACTTACGGTACGAACAACGAATTCGGCTTCGACTACCTCCGCGACAACATGGAGTACGAGACCGGCGCACGCCGCCAGAGAGGTCTGTTCTTCGCGATCGTGGACGAAGTTGACTCCATTTTGATTGACGAGGCGAGAACGCCTCTGATTATTTCCGGTCCGGCCGAAGGCAGCACGGATATTTACGTTGCGATCGACAAGATCCCCGACATGCTGGTTCGCCAGAAACAGGAAAAGGGCGAAGGCGACTACTGGGTTGATGAAAAGCAGCACACAGTGCAGCTTTCCGAAGCCGGTCACGAGAAAGTCGAAAAAATCATGGTCGACATGGGTCTGCTGCCTGCCGGCCAAAGCCTTTATTCTCCGACGAATATCATGTTGCTTCACTATCTGAATGCAGCGCTCCGTGCTCATACGCTCTTTGTCAAAGACCAGCACTATGTCGTTCAGAACGGCGAAGTCATTATCGTTGACGAATTCACCGGTCGTTTGATGAAAGGACGCCGTTGGTCCGACGGTCTGCATCAGGCCGTTGAAGCCAAAGAAGGCGTTGAAATTCAGCAGGAAAACCAGACTTTCGCGTCTATTACCTTCCAGAACTACTTCCGTATGTATGAAAAGCTCTCCGGTATGACCGGTACGGCCGATACGGAAGCTTATGAATTCCAGGAAATTTACGGTCTGGAAACGGTTGTCATCCCGACACACCGCATGATGATTCGTGATGACCAGCAGGATAAGGTTTATCGCACTGCAAAAGAAAAATACAAAGCCATCGTTGATGACGTTAAAGAGTGCTACGGCCGCGGTCAGCCGGTTCTTGTCGGTACGACCTCGATCGAAAACTCCGAACTTATCAGCGACATGCTGACTAAAGCAGGCATTCCGCATAATGTGCTCAATGCTAAGCAGCATGAAAGAGAAGCTCAGATCGTTATGGAAGCCGGCCGTCCCGGCATGGTTACGATTGCCACTAACATGGCCGGCCGCGGAACCGACATCGTCTTAGGCGGCGGCATCAGTAAGGCTCTTGAACAGATCGATAACGACGAAACCCTTTCTGACGAACAGAAGAAGGCTAAGAAAGAAGAAATCAAGGCACAGTGGCAGGTTGACCACGATCGCGTTGTGGAACTTGGCGGCTTGAGAATTATCGGTTCCGAGCGTCACGAATCCCGCCGTATCGACAACCAGCTGCGCGGACGTTCCGGCCGTCAGGGTGACCCGGGTTCTTCCCGCTTCTACCTGTCCATGGAAGACCCGTTGCTCAGAATCTTCGCCGGCGAAAAGATGCAGGCTTTGATGAACAAGCTGCGTCTCCCTGAAGGTGAAGCCATTGAAGCAGGCATTGTCTCCCGTTCTATTGAAACCGCTCAGCGTAAGGTCGAATCCCGCAACTTCGATATTCGTAAGCAACTGCTTGAATACGATGACGTGGCAAACGATCAGAGAAAAGAAATCTACGCTCTGCGTAACGAAATCCTGGAAAACAAAGATGTGTCCGGTCCTGTGAAGGAACTTCGCGACGGATATTTCACCAGTCTGTTCCGCCACTATGTTCCGGCAGATACCGTCGAAGAACAGTGGGATCTTGAAGGCTTAGAAAAAGAACTGAAAGAACAGTGGAATCTGGATGTTCCGCTCAAGGCTACACTGGAAAAATCCGAAAGCTCCGACGACCAGGAACTTCTGGATATGCTGCTTGCAGCCACCAACAAGGTTTACGACGAAAAAGTCGCCTTGGTCGGTCACGAAGCTTTTGCACAGTTTGAACGCAACGTTCTGCTTCAGTTCCTGGATCAGCGCTGGAGAGAGCACCTTAGCCAGCTCGATATGCTCCGTCAGGGCATCTATCTCCGCGGCTATGCTCAGAAACAGCCGAAACAGGAATACAAGCGCGAAGCTTTTGAACTGTTTGCCAACTTGCTTGAAACTGTCGGTGCCGACGTCACCCGCGTTCTGATGAATGTTCAGATTCGTCAGCCGGAACCTGAAGAAGTCGCAGCGGCTCAGCAGGAAGCTCAGGCTCCCGCTCAGCAAGAAGCCCTTCCTCAGGAAGAAGATCCGTTTGCGCATGTCGGACGTAATGATCCCTGCCCCTGCGGCAGCGGCAAGAAATTCAAAGACTGCCACGGCAAACTTCGTTAATCTGAATTAATGGAAAGACGGCTCTCGGTGAAAACACCTTGAGCCGTTTTCTTTTGGCCAACATTCGTGCTCTAAAATCGAAAAATTAAATCAAAAAATTTTTGAGAAAAAAGGAAAAGCAATATGGCAGTCAATCTCTTCCCGCCCGAACCGTCTGAGATTTACTCGGTTCCCGGAGTTGTCCTCGGCGTTGCGGCAGCCAATATCCGTAAACCCAACCGCAATGACGTTCTGGTGGTTGAGTTGGCATTAGGATCCCGCGTCGCAGGCGTGTTTACTTCTAATCGCTTCGCGGCAGCGCCTGTTCAGGTTTGCAGGACTCACTTAGCTGAAACGAATAACATCAGAGCATTAGTCGTCAACACCGGCATAGCAAACGCAGGTACCGGCGAACAAGGTCTCCAAGACGCTCAGGAAACCTGCAGAAAGGTTGCGGATATCTTCGACTGCTCTCCGATGCAGGTTCTGCCATTCTCGACCGGTGTCATCATGGAACCGCTCCCCATGAACCGTCTGCTTAAAGGCGTGGAAGAAGCCGCTAAGCATTTGTCGAGAACCAATTGGATCGCAGCGGCCGAAGCCATCATGACAACGGACACCGTTCCCAAATGCGTTTCCCAGCGTGTCATGCTGGATGACGAGGAAATCACGATCACCGGTATCAGCAAAGGTTCCGGCATGATCGAGCCGCACATGGCAACGATGCTGGGCTTCATTGCGACCGATGTTGCCATCGGTCAGGACCTAATCGGCAAAGTCGTCAAGATGGTGGCCGATGCTTCTTATAACCGTATTACCGTCGACGGGGACACGTCCACGAACGACTCGTTCGTTTTGATTTCTACCGGATGCAGCAATGCTCGCCCGATCGAAAGTATGGACGACCCGCGCTTTGATGATTTGCTGGATTCTTTAATCGAAGTCGGACAAAAGCTTTCTCAAGCGATGGTCCGAGACGGAGAAGGCGCAACGAAGTTCATTACCATTACGGTGGAAGATGCGAAAAACGAAGCGGAAGCCCTCAAAGTTGCCTACGCCGTCGCTCATTCTCCGTTGGTTAAGACAGCCTTCTTTGCTTCCGACCCTAACCTTGGCCGAATTCTGGCCGCGGTCGGCAACTCAAAGATTCCGGATTTGGACGCAACGAAAGTTTCTCTTTGGCTGGACGACGTTTTAGTCGCCAAGAACGGCGGCCGTGCTCCTGAATATATGGAGGAGCAGGGCGTTGCTGTGATGAGCCAGGATGAAATTACCGTTCGTATCAGCCTCGGCCGTGGAGATGCCTGCGAAACTGTTTGGACCACAGACCTTTCTCACGATTACGTTTCGATCAACGCAGATTACAGAAGCTAAATACAGAGATGGCAGACGCAAAACTTGAACAAAAACTGGAACGTCTTCTCGATCGACTGGAAATTCTTCTTCCCAAGACCGAGGATGAAGTAGATTGGAGCGCAGCGGCTTTTCGGTGGCGCCGCAAACAATACTTGGGCATGTCCTACGGCGTCCTCGAGCCGATTCATCGAGTCGCACTCGTAGATCCGGATTCGATTAAGAATGCGGACCAGCAGAAGGCCGCATTGCTTAGAAACACGGAGCAGTTTGTTCGAGGTCTGCCCGCAAATAATGTTCTTTTAACCGGTGCGCGAGGCACCGGAAAGTCTTCTCTGATTCGGGCTTGCTTGAATCAGTTCGCAGATCATGGGCTGCGACTCATCGAAGTCGATAAAGAAGATTTAAAGGACCTGATCGATATCGCTCAGCGTATTGCAGATCGTCCGGAGAAGTTTATTGTCTTCTGTGATGACCTTTCTTTTGAATTCGGAGAAGGCGGCTATAAAGCGCTGAAGGCGATTTTGGACGGTTCCGTCGCATCGACGGGAGACAATTTGCTGGTTTATGCGACCTCTAATCGCCGTCATTTAATGCCTGAGAAAATGCAGGATAACCTTGCAAGCAGCATGGACGAAGACGGCGAACTTCATCCGGCTGAGACGATCGAAGAAAAGATGTCGTTATCCGAGCGTTTTGGTCTCTGGCTGAGCTTCTACCCGTTCTCTCAAAAAGAATATTTAGCGGTCGCCGAAGGCTGGACAAAGCATTTCGGCGGAGAAATCAACGACAGATGGCAAACGGAAGCTTTGCAGTTTGCACTGCAGCGTGGTTCTCGTTCCGGTCGTGTCGCCTACCAGTTCGCACGTGACTGGGCCGGAAGAACACATTTAGAGGCAGAGCATGACAACTAAACCGACCGAAGTCGTTGTCGCCGTGGCTTTCGATAAAGACGGGCGCTTTCTGATGACCTCTCGTCCCGAAGGCAAAGTTTATGCAGGATACTGGGAATTTCCGGGCGGCAAAGTCGAAGCCGGAGAATCTCTTGATGAAGCGCTGACTCGTGAGATGAAAGAAGAACTCGGCGTCCAAGTAACCGACTGCCGAGAGGTTTATTCAACGGTGTTTACTTATCCGCACGCCACTGTGCATTTGCATTTCTTGCATTGCCGCCTGAATCCCGAAGAGCTGAAATGTCTCGAAGGACAGACGTATCGGTTCTGCACGTTAGAAGATTTACCGCATCCGATTTTGCCGGCGACGGAACCGGTATTAGCCCAGGTGACGGCGAGAAAGTAGTCCTACTTCTCTAAGTCGGCCTTGTGTGCGGCGATTTTGCCGGTGGCGAGCGCATCGGCAGAGATATCAAGATCGTCGTCGCCTTCCATTGGTTTATCTTTGATGGAGTACTTTCCTTCTGCCCACGCGCCGAGATCGATTAAGCGGCAGCGCTCGCAGCAGAAAGGGCGGTACGGATTCTTGTCTGAGTATTCACATTCACGCCCGCAAGTCGGGCATTTAACTTTTATTGCCATTTTTACTACATATTGCATAAACCGAGGCGGAAAGGCATCACCTCGGGAATTTCCGCGATCGGACCGTTGCCGAAATTGGCGCCGGAGAAGCGAACAGAAAGTAGATAACGGTTCGCAGAGATCTTCGGAATCATATTCAGTTTAGGGTCAACAAACACTTGAAGGAGTGTAAATGTCTTGCCCTGAAGGTCTTTCTGGTAGGAGCCCTTAACCGCTTCAACGTCATTCAGTTCAGCAGTGCCTCGCAGTAAATTCAGGATCAAATCAATGGCATTGCTGTAGGGAAGCAGGGGCTTGATCCACTCATTGAGATAATGCTTCCGTTCTTCAGCCGGAAGATGAAGCCAATGGTGGTAAACAGGGACGTCAAACTCACACGTTCCGGCAGGAATGCCTGAACGCTGTCCGACTGTTTTAAGGAATTCGTTTTGAGTAGAGAGGTGTGAGATTCTGACGCCTACACAGCTTAATTCGGCTCTGCGTGCTTGGAGCTTGTCCAAGGTTTCTTTTAAAGATTCCTGGTCAACGTTGTCATTATTTGCGAGAGGTTCTAAGCAGGACCGAAAGCGAGAGAGTTCGTGCAGGAGGTCATTTTTTTGATCTCCACGAGTCGTGACCTCTTGAATCTCAAAGTACTTAATGATGGCAGCCCGGTGATCGTTCGCATTTTCCTGTTGAGCGAACCATGTCAGCTGTTTAAAAAGGTCAGCCAGTCTCAAAAAAGTACGCAGTTTTTCGTTGGAGGGAAACTCATATCGTAATAAGGTTTCGGTCATTCCAATCTCTCGCAGTCCTAGAATAATTTTATATTTTCCCCTTAACGGTCGGTAATGGAAATGATTACCGCCGAAGGCGTTCGGCTATCGAAAAATCTCTCAGAAATAACGCAAAAACATCAGGGGATTCTTCTATACGATTGTACACAATGGGAACGTTAAGACTAAGAAAATAAGCTGTTGTATCTCTCACTGCGAGACAATAAGTTATATGCGTCGGAATGGGAAGAAACTCAGTTTTCTGTGGTCAGTGCAAGGTACAACGAATGAAGTTTTAGTACTGAGGCCTTCAGCATCTCACAGGTACCGACATTTTCAATGACATCGTCCGCAGCATCCAGTCTTTGGGCGGTCGTCGCCTGAGTCGAAATAATCTTTTTTACGGCTTCCGGCGTTAGATGACTTCTTTGAACTACTCTCTCGATTCTTAGAGCTTCGGGCGCTTCGACGACAAGCAAGCGATCGATGGACGAACGCCAAAAGGGGCTTTCAATGAGAAGCGGGACACTTAAGATCGTGTACGGGGACTGTGAGGCGTCGAGTTGGCGCTGACACTCTTTGCGAATTAAAGGATGAAGGATATTTTCCAGAGCCGTTTTAGCCGCAGGGTCAGAAAACACCAACTCTCTAATGAATTTTCGATTCATGGAGCTGTCGGGAGAGGCTGCTTCAGGCCCGAAGTGTTTAACGATATCCGGCATTGCG
>ENA-OOYX01001137-OOYX01001137.1-human-gut-metagenome-genome-assembly--contig:-NODE-1137-length-12329-cov-1.386345_pt1 | contig 12329 bp, 8 predicted proteins | sample MGYA00241182_ERZ501387 | MGnify/ENA primary metagenome ERZ501387 (study PRJEB25962, sample SAMEA2042740) | human gut metagenome | biome: human gut; feature: human-associated habitat; material: faeces...
CTGAGCTCCCTCACCGCCCATGATATTAGAACCCATGCCAATAACGGCATTGCCGTAGTAGTCAAGTTCTTTGACAGCATCCCGTAACATTTTTGTTACTTCTAATCCACGGTCAAAATTGATGTCGTGGATTTCGTTTCCGATGCCCCAGATAAAGACGGATGGGTGGTTTCTGTCTTGACGTACCCAGCTTGTCAAATCGGTTTTCCACCAGTCTTTAAAATAATTTCCGTAATCGTAATCGGTCTTGCAGTGTTCCCACATATCAAAACTTTCCGTGTACAAAAGAAGACCCATTTCATCACATAATTCCATCAGTTCCGGTGCCGGCATATTATGTGCACTGCGGATGGCATTAACACCCATTTTCTGCATAATTGTAAGCTGGCGTCTGACAGCCTCGCGGTTTATGGCAGCACCGAGTGCACCGAGTGTATGATGTTCACAGGAACCGTTGATTTTTACATTTCTGCCATTCAAAAAGAAACCTTTATCCGGGTCAAAGGCAATTGTCCGGAAACCAAAGCGTTCATCACTGGAATCAATGGCAGTTTCGTCTTTTATAATTTCACTATGTACGGTGTACAAATTCGGTGACTCAATATCCCAAAGAAGTGGGGCTTCAAAAGTCATTGTCTGTTTGTTTACGGTAAGGCCGCAAGGAATGGTAAGAGTTTCTTTGCTTGTACCGGCTACTTTACCATCCGGTGCAAGTACTGTGTGGCAAAGAGTAACCTCGCAGGCAGAATCGGTATCGTTTTGAATCTCGTAGTCGGCATGCAGAATAAAAGCATCCCCCTCTTTTTTTGCTGACAGATAACCGCCATCTGTTGTGAAATGAACGGCAGGACGTCTTACAAGCCAGACGTTTCGGTAAATGCCGGAGCCCGGATACCAGCGGCTGTTTGGAAGTTCATAGGTGTTTTTTACCCAGATGGTATTCTCACCTTCTTTGACATAGGAAGTCAAATCAATTTCAAATTGAGAGTAGCCGTAAGGCCATGTGAAAATTTTCTCTCCATTCAGATAGATTTCATTATCCATGTATACGCCTTCAAACAGTATGGACAGACGGTCTAAACCAAGTGTAGGTACAGTGAAAGTTTTTTTGTAGCAGCTGACTCCCTGAGCGTACAAATCTTTGCTGTCGTAAATCATCCAGTCATGCGGGATGTCAACCGGCTCCCAGTCCTTTGTATTAAAGAATGTATCGATGGTCGTTTCCAGTGGTTCTCTGTGGAAAAACCAGTCGATGTTAAAAAGCTGTTTCATAAAGGTTATCCTCCTAAAAAGTCGTTTTGAATGTGGGTTAATATCTATGTATAAGGATAGCAAAAAACTTTGACACAGGCAATGAATTTCTTTATACTTAAGATGTAGTTTTTTTTGAAAGGGAAAAAATATGCAGATTTGTAAAATTGTGCCGGAGAAACTAAGACCGGCATTGGAACTTATTTGGGAAGTCTTTGAAGAATTTGAGGTGCCGGATTATGAAGAAATGGGGATTCAGACTTTCCGCCATTTTATTGAGTATCATAATATGGTGGAAAAAGTCAATCAAGGCGAAATGAAATTTGGGTGCTATCTCAATCAATATCTGATTGGCGTAATTGCCCTGCGCACAGGACAGCACATTAGTCTTTTGTTTGTGAGGGGGAAATTTCATCATCTGGGAGTGGCAACGAAGCTGATGAAAGTAGTGGAAAATGAGGTGTTAGCTCAGAATCCTAAAATTCGTGCGATTACGGTAAATGCTTCGCCGTATGCGGTGGGCTTTTATGAAAAAAACGGTTTTGTCACACTGGATAAGGAACAAAAGGCGGATGGGATTCGTTTTACGCCGATGAGAAAAAGAATTTAAATTGGTTCTCAACTGGGGGCATAGGTACAGCTATCGCGCTCAATCAGCCGGCAGGGAAGTTCGATTCGAACACACTCTTTGTGAGCCTTTTTTTGCTGGTCGAGCAGAAGCAGAAGTGCAAAGTGGGCAAGTTCCTGTTTTGGAATGTCTATGGTGGTCAGCATCGGTGATGTTTTGGCAGATTTGCGAATGTTATCAATTGCGATAACGGAAGGAAAGTAATTTTTCTTTCGACCTTTTTTTAATGAGCGAAGTACACCAAGTGCTGTGCAGTCATTGGCACAGAAAATGGCTGTAGGTGGATCCTCTTCTTTAAGGATGTCATTCATGATGCGGTTTCCTTCTTCCTCGGTTTGAGTGCTTGGGTGTACATAACGGTAATCAAACGGAATGTGATGTGTTAGTAATGTTTGATAATAGCCAACATAACGTGATTCATAAGTGCAATCGCCGATATAGGCGATTTTTTTGTGTCCAAGAGCAATAAGCCATTCGACGGCCATCTTTGCCGCTGCTTCCCCACTGCAGATTACTTCGTCATAGGAGTAGTTACTTGGGTTTCGGTCAATTCCGACAAGATAGGCATATCTTTTTTTTAATGCCGGAACAAGTTCCGGAGAACATTTTCCAAGGATAATGAGCCCTGTGTTTTTCTTTCTTGGAATAAAGGCAGGGCAATGGTTTGTTTTTTCATGGAGCAGATGTTCCGTTGTTTTGTAAGGGACGATACCTGGAGTTGAATCGGATTCGAGTTTCATAATATCGGCGGTGCTGAGAATATTCCCAAGTAAGCATCGGTTTTTCTGTAATGCACCCTGAAGAAATTGAAACAATTCGTAAAAAAAAGGGTCTTTATCCAATGAATCAAAACGTGTAAGAAATATATCAATGGTAAGCGAAGTGGCTTGTTTTGTTTTTCCCTTGCGAAGTTCACGAGCTGCTGAGTTGGGCAGATAATTGAGTTTGCCAGCAATTTCCCATATCCGTTTTGCTAGTTCCGGGTCATGGCAGATGTGCTCTGGGTCATTAAGGACGCGGGAAACAGTGGATGGTGATGTATTAGCCAGTTCGGATATTTTTTTAATCGACATAGTGCCTCCTTCCTAGGTGAATAACCTGAAATCGATTTCATAAATAACGATTCCTTGTGCTGTCAATATATGGAATTATAACGAGAAAATATGGCAAAAAAATTACGAAAACGATTTCAAATTATGGGATTTTTTATCAAAATAAAAAATAATAAACTATTTTCATAAAAAACAAAAAGGAGGATATAGAAACATGAAAAAACTAATATTGACAGGAATTATGTTGTTGATGGTTTTAGGAGTTAGTGGATGCCGTAATAATAATGATGAAGCAAATTCGATTAAGGTGGGATATTTTAATAATGTGACGCATGCGCAGGCTCTTTTGATGAAGTCAGAGAAAAGTCTTGAGAATACTTTTGGGAAGGATATCAATGTTAAATGGACAGCCTTTAATGCCGGACCGGCAGAGGTAGAAGCTCTGTTTGCCGGAGATATCGATATCGGTTACATTGGACCTGTACCCGCAATTAGTGCGAATGTTAAGTCTAATGGTGATGTGCAGATTCTCTCTGGCGCAGCAAAAGGTGGTGCTATTTTGATTCGGCGCGAGGGGGCACAAATATCTGGTGTCAAAGATCTTGCCGGAAAAACAGTGGCAATCCCACAGATTGGTAACACGCAGCATTTGAGTTTATTAAAACTTTTGGAAGATTCCGGTTTGAAGCCTGTTACAGAAGGTGGTAATGTGACAGTTAGTGCTGTTGCGAATGCCGATGTTGCGAATGCGATGGCACGGGGAGATGTTGATGCTGCACTGGTTCCGGAACCGTGGGGGGCAACACTTTTAGAACAGGGAGCAAAGATGGTTCTTAACTATGATGAGATTTATTTGAAAGGACAGTATGATGTTGCTGTTGTGGTAGTCCGTAAGGAGTTTATGGAAAAGAATCCGGATCTTGTTGAGAAATTTTTAAGGGAACATGAAGCGGCAACGAAAGAGATTTATGAGAAGCCGCAACAGGTGCAAAAAAAGATTAATGCCGAGCTGAAACAAACCACCGGAAAGTCTCTTGGAGAAAACATTATTGCAGACGCGTTTGATCGTATTTTGTTTCAGACAGATTATCGAAAAGAAGCAATTCAGGGGTTTGCAAACATTAGTAAGGAACAGGGATTTATCAAGGAACTACCTGTTGATAGTCAGTTATACGCGGTTAGAAAAGAGGAGGAAAAAAGGTAATGTCATTTGTTTTTGAAAATGTGTCGAAACAATTTTTGAATCAGAATGAATCAACGCTGCAACGGATTAATCTGGAGATACAGACAGGGGAGTTTGTCTGTATTGTTGGCAAATCCGGATGTGGAAAGAGTACGTTGTTAAATCTTGCAGCTGGTCTTTTGACTCCTTCTTCTGGAAGAATTTTGCTCGATGGAAAGGAAGTGAATGGTCCGGGAGTGGAGAGGACTGTCATGTTTCAGGAACACGCTTTGTATCCGTGGCTTACCGTGAGAGAAAATGTGGAATTTGGTATGAAATTAGCAGGAGTATCGAAAGAAAAACGTCGGGAAAAATCGGATTACTATTTGAAAATGGTACACCTTCAAGGGTACGAGGATTATCGAGTCCATGAGATTTCCGGTGGAATGCGCCAGCGTGTGGCTTTGGCTCGCGCACTTGTTGTTGATTCGGAGATTCTTTTGATGGACGAACCTTTTTCTGCCTTGGATAAACAGACTTCTAATTGTCTGCGTGAAGAATTGCAGCGGATTTGGATGGAAACGAAAAAAACAATTTTATTTATTACGCATAGCGCAGAAGAGGCAGTATACCTGGCAGATCGAGTTGTCGTTTTGACGCCCGAATGCGGAATGGTATCAGAGATTCTTCCGATTTCCTTGGAGCGGCCACGTCATGTATATGATCCGGCGTTTGTTGAGCTGCGTCATAGTATTCTGGATGCCGTGCAGGGAGCGACCAATAGAGAAAATAAGGAGATGTAGTTTATGGGAATGATATTATTTTTTTTGATTTTGCTTTTTCTATGGCAGGGAACGTACTGGATAGGCGTCGATGTGCTTGAAATTTTTAAATCCTACTCGGTGCCATCTCCGCTCGGTGTGGGCAGGTGTTTTTTGGAACTTATGCAGGATGGAAGTCTTTTGCAGGCGACATTAAATTCACTGTTTCGTGGAATCCTCGGCTATGCAATCGCCGTTCTTATTGGTGTGGTACTGGGGGTGTCTCTTTATCATTTCAAATATTTGCAAAGAAACATGAAGCCCATTATTCTTGGTATACAGACACTGCCCAGTGTGTGCTGGGTACCGTTTTCAATCCTTTGGTTTGGTCTTTCGACACAAGCTATCCTTTTTGTTGTTGTGATGGGATCGGCGTTTGGTATTGCAATTTCAGTTGATAATGCAATCAAGAATATTCCGGTTATTTACACGAGAGCGGCACTTACAATGGGAGCGAGTAGACGTCAGATGTATTGTTATGTTTTGTTTCCTGCTTGTTTACCCGAGATGATTGCAGGACTTAAACAGGGATGGTCTTTTGCGTGGCGTGCATTGATGGCTGGAGAGGTTATGACGACTTCAATTGGGCTTGGACAGACGCTTATTATGGGACGCGATCTTGCAGATATTAATCAGGTTATGCTTGTCATGATTGTCATTGTAGTGGTTGGAATTGTGATTGATAAATGTATTTTTTCTGTTATCGAAAGACGTGTTCTTGGAAAGAGGGGATTGCAGAAATAGGATTGAATATGTAGTGGTCTCTATGGTAAAATGATAAAAGAAAGTTGTAAACTAGTTACATAAAGGAGACCAATTATGAAGAAAAAAAGAACCTTATCGACAATTCTTTTGATTCTGCTAATAATCGCTTTTTTGGCAAGTGGTGGTTATTTATTTCACTATTTCTGGATGGCGAAACAAACAGAAAACGAATTATCACAATTGCAGCAGATTAGGCAGGAGGCTTTTTCGGACACCGAAGAAGAAACAGAAGTGAAATCCGAAACCGGACGGTCGATTCAAAAGGGATACCGTAAGCTTTATAAGAAAAATTCAGATTTAATCGGCTGGGTAACGGTGAAAAATACAAAAATTGATTATCCGGTTATGCAGACGAAAAAAGATTCGGAATATTATTTACATCGCAATTTTGAGAAAAAATCCGATGTGAACGGACTACCGTTTTTAGATGCTAAGTGTGGCATTGATGAGTTAAAAGGAAATTTGATGGTTTACGGTCATCACATGAAAAGCGGTTTGATGTTTGCGCATTTGGAGGATTTTGAAAAGGCAGATTTTTATAAAAAACATAAAACGATTGAGTTTGATACGCTTTATGAGAAGCGGCAGTATGAGGTTGTAGCAGTATTTCGCTCGAAAGTGTATAAAGAAAATGAGGATGTGTTTAAGTATTACCGGTATGTAGGAAAACTGTCAAAAAAACAGTATGAAACCTATGTGAAAAATTGTAAGAAATTATCAATTTACAAAGATGGGGCAACGCCGGCTTACGGAGAGCAGCTTCTGACTTTGGTAACTTGCGCTTATCATACGGAAAACGGGCGGTTTGTAGTTGTGGCGAGAAAGAAGGAGAATGTATGACAAAGGAAATGTGGCAGTTAGCCAGAATGCATGAACTCAAAGACTTTGGGGAAAGACTTTCGCATTATGAAAATGATGAAATGCTCATTGATGAGGTGGATGAGGGATTCTGTAATATGATGGGTTATACGCAGTCGGAACTTATGATACGCAGCTGTGGTAAAGTGGGAGATTTGATTTATCCACCGGATTATGAGGAAATTCGTTATCAGATTCGAAAAAATCTGAAACAGAGCGGCAGTTACACGTGCCGTTACCGCATGAGAAAGAAAGACGGTTCACTTATCTGGGTGTGGGAAAACGGACGCTATGAAAAAGATGATACCGGAAGAAAAAATATCCGTTCTTTAGTCGTTGATGTTTCACGCGAAGAAAAAACAATGAGGGAAAGAGACACGACCTATGATAACATTCCGGGTGGTGTGATGACCGTTCTTGTTACCGATACGAATTTCTACATTATGGAGGCAAATCACCAGTATTTTACAATGGTGGGGACAACGAGGGAACAGTATCTTGGCAGTTCCGGTATTTATACGTATCCTCAGGATTTACCGGGGCTTCGCAGCCACATCATTGAGCAGGCAAGAAAACAGGAACCGCTTGATTACGATTTTCGTACCAGGCATCCTCGTTATCAGGATACAAGATGGTACCGGATGGTCGGCAGATATTATCAGGAAAGCGAAGAGGGATGCGAGTATTTATGTACGCTTTTGGATGTCACGGAACAGAAACGTACGATGTACCGCTTAGAGCGGGAAAAAGAGCGTTATATGATTGCTTCGGGGATTAATGCCCACTTTCTGTTTGAATACGATGTAAAGGAAAAACAGATGCAGTTTTATGAAGATTCCGAACATATGACATTTTCTTTATGCGTAGAAAAACAGTGTAAGGGAACGCTGAATGAAATTATGTATGATTCCGGTCTTTTGTACCCGGAGGATAAGGGTGTTTTTGACTTTTTATATACGGATGAAATTTCGGCATCCTCACAGATTCGTTTTTTAACAAAGGAGAATTCTACCGGCAAAGAGAGTTATCAGTGGTATGAATTTGCAGTCACGAAAGTATTGGAAAAGGGTCAGGTTGTTCGCCTGGTTGGCAGTATGAAAAATATTGAGGAACAGAAAAAACAGGAGGAAGAGCGGCTCGAATTACAGAATATTTATCAAAAACAGGCAGATAAAATTTATGAAATCGTAATCAAAGTTTCTCTGCGTGACCACACAATGAAGGGATATTTTACCGGAGAGGAAGCTTTTGAAGACATTTACCCGTTTACCATGTTTGAAGATTTTGTGGAAAAAACGGCAACTCATTACGTGCACCCGGAGGATAAGGCGCGTTTTTATACGGTATTTGATTTGGATAACATGAAAGACGTGCTGGAGTCAAGTTCGATTGAGGAAGTTTTATTTTTCCGCATTAATAAACCGGGTGGGGATTATCGATACAAATGTTTCCGCTACAGCTATCTGGGAAGTGACACGGATACAATTATTGTTGAAGCGCAGGATATGCATGAATTGAGACTGATTCAGTTAAAAGAGGAAGAATCAAACCGCAGATTGATGGCGACAGCGTTAAAAGAAGCAAAGGATATGGTGGAGATGAGAAGAAATTTTCTGGCTATTTTAACAAGAGAAGTAATGGCGCCGGTTCAATATGTAAGCGCGGAACTTTATAAGCAGGAAAATCTGCAAGAGCGAATTGGAGAAATCCGCACGGCCGCTGAGTATGTACTCGAAGTTATTGAGAGTATGTCAGAATACGAAATAATTGAACAGGGGAAAATGGTGATTGAAAACAATTCTTTCTCTCTGGCAAAACTTGTAAATGGAGTGGTTACTGACTGGAAAGAGAGAATGAACCGGGCAAAACTAACGCTAGAGGCAAACTTTGATTTGGATGGAGAACTGTGTTTTGGAGATGAAAAGCGTATTCTCGAAATTTTTAACCACATTCTTGGAAACTGCCTGCTAAATTCAGAGGAATCTTCTACTGTGCGTGTATTCGGAACAGTGGAAAAAAGAGGGGACGACCAGTTTTTATTATCTGTTATGTTTGAGGACTGGGGACTGCCAATTGATGAGTCTTCATTTGGCAGAAACTATCTTTTGGATCATGTAAACACCAGAATGGACTGGAAGCGAAAAGAGGGTATTTACTGTACAACATTCTCGCTGGTGGTTGCCAGACGCTTATCGGAATTTCTCGGTGGAAGATTGGAATTAAGCCGTCGAGGAGGAAATGTGAATGTGATGAAATTGGAACTTCCGTTAAAGAAGAGCTGGAAAGATAAGATTACGCAGTTAGAGCCAAAACCGGAACTTTTCCAAAATGATGTATCATTGAAAGGCTATAAAATTCTGGTTATTGAGTCGCAGAATGAGGAATCTGATATGATGGGGGTACGGTTTCGTGTTTGTGGAGCACAGGTGGATGTTGCTTATTCTGCAAAAGAAGGGTTGGAATTATGGGAGAGTTATGTGGCAGAGCCATTTGATGTTGTTGTGGTGGATGGATATTCATTAGCAATTGATTATGAAGATTTTGCACTGGAATTTCGCAGCCGTGAACGGGCAAAAAAAGTTCCTTTGTTTGTATTGGTGGATGAAATCCCCCAAAAAAGCATTGAATCCAGTATACAAATAGGAATCAATGCTTTTTTGGAGAAACCACTACAGATGAAGCGCTTTTTACAACTTTTAGAATCTTTTTACCGCTGACTTAGGTTACCATACTTTTCCTTACGTTTTCGCTTGTTTTGATAGAGTAAATCGTCGCTGGCTTTCATGTACTGCTCTCGCGATATGGAAAGTGACGGGTCGGAGATGGTATATCCGAAACTGGCGTTGACGCAGTATGGAAGGCTGCTGTCAGCGTTAAAATCTTTTAAGTACTGTAAGAAGTTTTCAGTATACTGTTTTGCCTTGTCTTCGCTGTAGTCATAGCCGAATACAGCGAATTCATCGCCACCGATGCGGGCACAGATTTCACACCCGGAGCAGGCTTGACGCATTGCATCGGCAATTGTCTGAAGTGCTAAATCTCCATGAGAATGTCCATAAACATCGTTAATGTATTTCAGGTTATCCATGTCGATACTCAGTGTCATCGTCTTTATGTTGTGTTTCTTTGCCTCTGAAAATTCTTCTTCCGAGAACTGCTCAAAACCTCGGCGGTTATATAATTTTGTAAGAAAATCTTCGTGGTAGAGCATATTTAATTTTTCCAATAGTGCCTGATTTTTTGCACGAATCCGCGAGTTTTCCAATGCATTTCCGATAAGGGAAAGCCATGAGTGAAATAATGTATCTTGTGCCTCCTCACCATTTGAGGTTGCTGCTACATAGCCAAAATTATACTCCAAATAATGAATCGGGAAGAAAAATACTGCCATTGGTTCTTCGCGGATAGCTTCCGGCGGCAGCAGTTTTTTCGTCTCAAAACTTGAGGTGGCAATTGGATTTAAATCTCTTAAACTGTAAATCGAATGGGAGCGTTTTGCAAAACCGGGAGCTTTTTTCTTTACCTGTGGATAGGCACCATTGCCGTGGATGCCAAGACACAGGTAGAAATCGCGGGTATTGCCGGGGGAATCCTCTAATCGGAGATAATCACCGATATCCTCTACGGATGTCATATTTTCCAGCGAAATGGAAACGAATGTATTATGCGCATTGTGGTTAATCAACTGTTCCATTAATTCCACTTCATACATACGGGAAAGACTTAAATCTTTCATCGTGGAGGATTCACAGCCGCAGGAGTTGCGGATAATGATTTTTGTAGGAACAAACGTGCAGGCAGGAGCCTCTTTCCCATTTAATAAGGTATCAATCGTTTCCATTGCTTTTTTTGCCATATCAGAGACTGAGACATAACAGGTGGTTAGCGGTGGTACATTTGCACGCGCATCCCGCACATCATCAAAACCGGAAATGGCGATATCCTGTGGCACTGAATAACCCTGTAGTGTAAGTTCTTTGCAAAGAGAGAGTGCCATGTAGTCGTTGGCGCAGACAATCGCCTGAGGGCGGTTTTTTAAACTCATAAAGTGATTTGCTGCATCCAAAGCACAGTCTTTCCAGAAATTTCCTTCAAAAATGTATTCTTCCGGGCAGTCAAGTCCTAACTCAGCCATTGCCTCTTTATACTTTTCTAAGCGGAAAATTGCATCCGGATGGTTGTATGGTCCGGACATAAAGGCAATGCGGTCAAAGTGATGAACATCATGAAAGTGGCGTACAAAAGCAGGAATTGCATCTGTGTCCTCTACTAGTATGTTGTAACAGCCATTTACTTTTTTGCGTATGCTGATAATGGGTGCCTGACAGCGTTCTGTGACAAGTTTCCACAGTTCCTCGACGGCATCATTGCTGTTAAATGTGTCATGGCAGACAATTAGGGCGTCGAGCTGTTCATATGGAATCAGATGGAGAATGTTATATTCACCTGCTGCATTTTTTGTATCGCTGCCGTAAATGGTAAAGGCAGAGAAAGTAAGCAGATTGTAGCCGCGCTTAGAAGCGTTTTTTGATAACGTATGTACCAACTGCTGCTGATAGTAGCTGGTTATATCAAATAAAATAATACCGATGGTTTTTCGTCCGTTTAACATAAGTCCTCCAATCTACTCTGTTTGTTTTAATTCATCCGAATAAAGGTAATGAATGAGTTGTTTGACATAATTTTTTCCTTCATCGGTTGCGTTCGTAATTACATAAAGAACAGGTTCTTTTGTAATTGGTGTTCTGCCGGTGAAAAGTGTCCGGTATTTTTTACAGTCTTTCAAAGAAATACCAATCACTTTATCAGTCTCATCTTTCTGGGTGACAAAATAAGGTTTTAAGGCCTTCTTTTCTTTTTCGCTTAAAAAATTATTGAGATTCATAATAAATCCATTTTTTAAGTAAATATTTTCTACATCTTCATAAGAAGCAATCATGCAGTCTAATGAATTTGCCACCAGACGGCTGCTGATTTCCGATAAATCGCTGCCCGTGTCGGCTCCCATCTCTCTGGCAACATCCGAGCGGGTATAATACATATAAAAAGAAGCGCGGTTCTTTTTATAATCCATCTTCATAGAGTCGGTAAATCGGTCACTGAATTCTGTCAGGGTGCTGTCGGTAATCGACTCATTCAGAATCGCACACCGCATATAAATATGAGACTTGTTGATAAAATCAACCCATACGATGTAAAAAACAACACCGGCTACAGCAAGTATAACGAGCAGTTTGGGAAGATAATAAGTTTTGAAAAAGTCCCGTTTTTGCTTTCCTGTCATATTCTTTATACGTTCTTTGTCCGATAAATCATCCTGTCTTTTCTGGTAAATGGATGCCTCTTCGGTCAAAGATGTCTTTTTTCCTTTGGTATTTAAAGCCATTTATAATCAGCCTTTCTTATTTTGATAGACATAATCAATTATAGCACAGAAATGTGTGCAAGAAAAGGATTGTTGTTTAATTATTGAAAAAAGTTGCATTTTTACGAATGGTATTTGTTGGAAATACACAAAATGTAAAAAAAGGTATTGACATTTAGAAAACCGCGTTTTATAATTGCAGACATAAATGACGAAGGCGTCAGAAACGAGAATTTGTTTCTGGCGCTTTTTCTATTGCAGGGGAATACGTCATGAAAGAAAAGGAGGAATTAGTATGGATGTAATGAAAGCAGTTGAATCGCTTCAGAGCGATTTGTGGGGCGTATGGTTCTTGATTGGCGCCGCACTGGTATTCTGGATGCAGGCAGGTTTTGCTATGGTAGAGGGTGGTTTTACCAGAGCCAAA
>ENA-OOYX01001149-OOYX01001149.1-human-gut-metagenome-genome-assembly--contig:-NODE-1149-length-12203-cov-3.139611_pt1 | contig 12203 bp, 8 predicted proteins | sample MGYA00241182_ERZ501387 | MGnify/ENA primary metagenome ERZ501387 (study PRJEB25962, sample SAMEA2042740) | human gut metagenome | biome: human gut; feature: human-associated habitat; material: faeces...
GTGAATATCTTGATGAGAAGATTGAAAAATATGAAGGTGCCGGATATTTCCCTTCACCGTACGCACCACCACTTTAAAATAATGGCTGGGCAGCGGGCACACCTGTCCGGCCTTGTCGGTCGTCGATGCCGTGCTGCCGGGTTTCCAATAGGCGCCCGTCACTACGTAGAGCGTATCGGAGCAGACCCAGTCGCGCACCTTGCCTTCAAGACGCATCCACCCCTGCTGATTGAGCGTGCCATACTGAGGCGTAGCGTTGGAGTTGTAGAATGTCTGGTACTGCATGGCCATATTGGCATTGCGGTCTGCATTCGGAATCTGGTGACCACGGTCATAAGATCCGGTATAACTGCCCCGTCCCAGATCGGCCTGAAATAACGACGAAATCTTGGGATCGAAGGCCCACGGGTCTTTGGAAGGACGCCCCGAACCGATATATACGTCGTGCAGGGGATATGCCACCCACCACGCACCGCGCTTCGTCTTATCGAAACACAACGTGTAATTACGCATATTCCGGTTGTTGAGCTGAGCGAAATGCGACACATAAATATAGTTGCCGTCCTCCTTCTTCGCCGGAATTTCGGGCCAGACCAGATTATGGCCGGTCTCGTATACATCATCGTCCGACGAAGTGCTGAACTGGACGAGTTCAAGCTCGACGGGCATCTCGCCTTCGAACTCGAACCTGATCAGGGCATGCCGCTCGTCCTTGGTGTTGTTCGGCCAATAATAGACATACTGATTCTTGTCGGACAAACTCGTTCCGACCTTTCCCGTCTTGACAGTCTGACCTCCCGGCGCTGTCCGGTTGAACGAAATCCATTCGGCTCCCGAAATGATTTCAGCCGTCCACGGCGTCCCCGTATCTCCGGTCACGAGCAGCACGGCAGCGCCCTCCTGATCGGGATGCACGGTCTTGGCAGGGTCCCACTCCACCGAGTTGGCGCCCCCGCCTCCCTTATTGTCGGAATCCTTACCGCACCCCGTAAAGGCGACAGCTATCAGCACCATCGCCGCAAGGAAAGCGGCAAACATCCGCGAACTATATTTATATATCAACGTCATTCAATTAAAAACTAAGTGCGAAAATACGCATTTTAAGACAACCTTCCCCCGGCAGGATTTCCTGCCGGGAGAGGGAATGTCGATATTCGGTTATTCGTACGACAATTCGACTTTAACGAGCTGCGTATTCTTATTCGAAGAATTGATACGGTACGAAACTCCGGCGGCAGGATTCGTAAGATTAAAGGTATATTCGGTATTCTTGTCGCCGACAGCCTGTTCCGGAGATGCAATGTTATTCGAAGTATCCTTAATAGTTACCTTTGCCGAAGCACTGATGCCGTTGCTGGTCGTAATCTTGATCGTCTTCAGAGTCGATCCGGGAACGGCGGGAGTCGCCAAATAACCATTGGTGCCGTTAATCATAAGGTATCCCGCATTCTGTTTCGCATTGAGCAATCCCCAGACATAACCGTCTATAGTAACCGTAGCTTCGGTTGAAGGCGCTGTAGCCGGGAAACCGGAATCAGCAGTAGTCGGAGTAATCGTAATCGTGAGTTTTGTCCCTGAGCTGGCGCCATTCTGGGTCAAAGTAACCGTAGCTGTGTTGCCGCCATTAGCCGTAATTGTCAGAGTCTCTTTAAGCTCGGCATCACTCGTATTAACGGCTTTAGGAGAAATCTTTACGGTAGTCCCCTCGACAGACGCATTGAAGGAAGTCAGCGAAGACAACGTAAATCCATTGAAGTTAACACCTTCGATCGTCACAGTCTTTTCACTTGTGTCGTTTGCAGTCCATACTAATGAAGAGGGAGTTACCTCCGTAATGGTCGGAACAGTTACCTTGAATGCTTCCACATCGTTCAAATTACGCGGAGCGATCTGGCCCTTTCCGCCATACATGGTCACAATACCCGTGATATTGCCTGTAGCAGCTGCATACGGAATATCCTGAAATACCGTAGCACGCTTATTTACGTTTACAGTAAAGTTCGTACCGCCAGAGGTAAACGTGTGATTTCCACTGCTTGATGCCGTACACCAGACTCCTGCTTTAGCCGTGCTGGCTTGCTGTACCGTGGCAGGCATCGAGACAAACGAGGCCAAATCGGCAGGAGCTACGTTGATCGGGGTAACGGTCGCCGTACCGGATTTCTCAACATGATAAGTCGTTACACCCGTAATCTGCTTGACGCCGTTATACTCATCCATCATCGCGACGTTGGCCTGAAGTGTAATCTTCAATCTATCACCAAGTGCATAATCCGCAACATTGAAGTCCGCCGACTTATTGTTGTAAATCACAATACCGTTGCCTCCCTCAGTCGCCCCCTCCGTCATCACATAGAGTGTTCCGAACGAGAAGTTATTGCCGGTCGGGTCTCCGCAGACCACAGCCGTCAGCACTTTGTCCTGACTTTCCGAGATTACACTTCCTTTGGCAATCTGCAACAATTCAGGGATAGTGATCGCGGTCACGCTGCCACCGCCTGTGGTAATGAACGTCTTATGATCGCCGTAAAGAATATCACCGGTGTTGGGAGTGGCGTAGGCGCGGAAAGCGTACTGCGTCTCCTTCGTCAGGCCGGTAACGTCTACGGTCCATGTCGCAGCCTTCGTTGCGGCCGGAACTTTCACGGAGCCTGTCCAATCGGGCGTATTTCCCGTGGCGAAGACCACATACTCCACGCCGACGGCCGAATAGTCGGCCAGATCGGCATTGGCGATCGAGCCGCCCAGCGTCACCGTCGTCTCGGCTACATTCGAAGCGTTGGCCGTCGTAACCGCAGGCGTAGCGGCACCGCCGTTGAATGCGGCCAGATCAGCGGCGTTGCGGGGTGCGATCTGCCCCTTGCCGTCGAATATCGTAGCAATACCCGAAATCGTACCGGTCGTCGCAACATAGGCGAAATCGAATCCGGTAGCCATCTTATTGAAGTTCACGACGAAATCCGTTCCTGCCGAAGAAACCGTAACGTTGCTGAGGGTTTCGGGAACAGGCTGCCATACACCGCCCGTAGAGGTCGTGGTATTCTCCACCGTCACGGGCATACCGAAGTAATTCTGTATAGCCGTAGGAGCAACCTTTACAGGTGTAATCGCATTATTCTGCGAAAGAACTTCGATATCGGCTTCCGTCACACCGGAAATCTGATATACCGAATTGCTGTAAAGCTGACTCTTCGCAGTACCGGCTTTCAGCGTCACCTTGATCTTATCGCCGGTCTCGAATTTACCGTCGAGATCGAAGTTGTAAAGAACGATACCGTTCTTAGGATCCGAAGAGCCGGGAGTCATCAGGTAGTTATATCCGTTGGGATAGTTATGGAACGTCTTGTCGCCGCAGACAACCGCTTCGAACGTACGGTTCTTGTCGTTGTCGATCACGGTAGCCGTTCCGGTCATCGCATTGACGATTTCGGGAATCGTAATCGGCTCGGTAACCACGCCGCTCGTCGGAAGATCGACCTCCTGACCGCCTGCGCCTGTCGTTACGCTCAGGTCATCGACGCGCGTTCCGACGCTGCTGGCAATGCGGAGCGACAGTTCGGACACGGCAGTCTTCAGCGTAAAGTTGCAGATTACCCATTTGTATTTGGACTCTCCGGCAATCGATTCGAGTTCATAGGTAACCGTCTTCCACGATCCGCCGTCGTTGCCGCTCAGCGAAAGCGTGATATCGCTCGCACCTACGGCGGCATTCGACGCCATAGCGGCAAACTTGATCTGGAGTTTCGTCTCGCCGGATTCCAGTTTGAGCTTGTTCACATCGAAATAGCCGTTCGAAGCGACCCAAAGGGCGTTCGGACCGGAAATAGCATCGGTGTCGGGCGCTCCGGTCTTACGGATACTTGCCTTATTCCCCGTATAGGTAGTCTGAGCGGTTACACCCGAACCATCGCGGAGATAATCGTTGAACTGAGCCACATCCGTATTTTCACTAACGGGATTCGTACCGAAGTTTTCGAAGAGAATATCGCTCGACGCAATCTTTTGTTTTACAGTGACGGTCTTCGTATTCGTTCCGTCGGTTACGGTCAGCGTACCGAGGGTAACCTCGGCATTCGTCTCATTGGCCTTCGACGCCGTAATCGTCACGGTGCCGTTCTGCGAACCCTTGTCGGGATCGAACGTAAAGCCGTCGCCCGAAGCTTTGGCAACCGTCCAATCGCCGTTGCTGGTGACTGCGAACGTTCCGGTGGAACCGGCTGCCGCGTTAAGACTGACGGTTTCGGGATCGACGGACAGGATGGGATCGTTCGAAACGAAAGCGGCCACATCCGACGGTTTGGTCGGAATCAGCTGGATATTGTTGAAATTCTGTTCGGCGGTACCGAGCATCGGACCGGTAGCAGCCTTAATATACAGCATTCCGAAATCGGGAGCGTCGGTGGCTGTGGCCATGTAGCTCTGGACCGTCGTCGAAGAGGGACCGTCGAGTACGACTTTGCGCTTGGCACCGGTAGCCCAAGCCTCGCCGACATAGGCCGACTGCGGTGTAAGGTCGTTCACACGCACGTACTGGCCCTGATAATTACCCGAATTGAACGTTGCGGCGGAAAGCGACGGGATAACAAGCTCGACCGGATCATCGTCCGATACGGTTACCGTCACGCCCTTCAACTCACGCAGATTCCCGAAGGGAGAGTATTCGGCGCCGGACAGTTCGAGCGTGACTTTCTTGCCTACGGGATAGTTTACGCTGTTAGCCTTGGTGAACTCCTTCGTATCGTAAAGGACGATAGCCGAGTTGGGCAGCGAGATGTTGTCGCCGACATAGAGTTTACCGAAATTATTGCCATACTCGTTATTGGCCAGAATGACCGCTTCGATGGATGCCTTGCTGTATCCCAGAGGAACGGTGTTGCCGCTCTCCACGCCTGCATGGGTATCCTTGATGAAAGCGACCAGTTCGCTGACTGCGCCGGCCACGGGAGCCTCACCCTGCTGGATGGTAACCGTCTTGGTGAAATAGGCGCCGTAGGAGTTCTTGAGCTGGAAACTCAGCGTTGCCGTACGGCTCTCGTTGCTTGCGGGGATCGAGAATTCGACCTCGGTCGTACCGGCTTTTCCATCGGTCGCGGAAGGCGTCACCCAGTCTGCGCCCGATTCGAAAGCGAGCGTCCACGGACGATTGCTTTTCACCGTAACGGCAGACGCACCTTCGGCCACGCCCTCGGCGGAAAAGGTCAATGCTTCGGGAGCAACCTCAAGATAAGGCATCCCGTCGTCATCGTTATCATCCACACACGATGTAAACGCCGTCGCGGCGATCAGGAACATCGCACCGAACAATAACCTCAAAAGGTTTAACTTTTTCATAGAAGAGTTGTTTAAAATTGATTAAAAACTTTTATTTTATTTCTAAAAAAAACTTACGATTCCTTACATAATGTGAATATTATGCCTCAAATTTAAAATTATTTTCCGGACCGGCAAAAGCCTAAACGCCTTTTTTATATTACGATTAGGTTAATTAGCGGACATCGGCGTCCAATGCGGATACCATCGGAGACAAAAGCCCCGGAATACGCACGTTTCTGCATATTCCGGGGCTAATAGTCTTTCGGGATCAACGGATGCGGTCGGCAGCGCGCACCATCAGTTCGTCGCGGAAAACCGCACGTGCGGCGAGGTATGCGAAAAGCAGGCAAACCAGCGGCAGCACGACGGCAGGTTTCAGCACCTGCGTATGGAACGTCTGTTCCGCAAACACCCGGTAACTGAGAAAGTAGTACACGCCTTCCATCACGGCGGAGCCGACGAGCAGCACCATTTCCACCACACAGAGCCGGAGCTGGAGCAGGCGGCGCTTGAACAGGAAAATCGTAATAAACGGCAGCACGCAGGCCAGCGCCAGCACGACGCCCATATAAACCGTCGGCTGCACGGCTTCGCCGGCAGCGGTTTTCAAAGAAAAGGCATACAGCCCGAACTCGCCGGCCTCGCCGGCGAACCACGCAAGCGGAGCGAAAAGCGTAACGGCCATAAGCGCCGTGACAATCAGCATGTAAAGCGTTTGGATTCGTTGTATCATAGGGTCATAAAGTTTTATCGATCAAATATTTGTTCCTGTCGGAGGAGCCGCGGTTGATAAGCTCGCCCAAAAATCCCGCCAAAAACAGCTGGACTCCGAGGATAATCGCCAGAATTGCCAAATAGAAAAGCGGCTGATCGGTAACCGCCCTCAGCGGCAGTTCGTGGACCTGCTTCCAGATTTTGGCGGCGATGATCCAGACTGTCGTGCCGCCGCCGATAAGGAACATCAGCGTTCCCAGACTGCCGAAGAAATACATCGGCGAACGGCCGAAGTGCGACATGAAGAGTACGGAAATCAGGTCGAGATAACCTTTCAGCATACGTTCGAGACCGAATTTCGAACGACCGTATTTGCGGGCGCGATGCTCCACCGGCTTCTCGCCGATGCGGCGGAAACCGGCTTGCTTGGCAAGTATCGGAATGAAACGATGCATCTCACCGTAGACTTCGATCGCCTTGACGACCTTGCGGCGGGAGGCTTTCAAGCCGCAGTTGAAGTCGTGAAGCCCGATTCCCGACACGGTGCGGGCCGTCCAGTTGAAAAACTTGCTGGGCCAGCGTTTGCCGATCGGATCGTAGCGCTTCTTCTTCCAGCCCGAAACCAGATCGTATCCCTCTTCGAGAATCATCCTGCGCAATTCGGGAATCTCGTCGGGCGAATCCTGCAGGTCGGCGTCCATCGTGACGACGACCTCCCCTTCCGCAGCCGCAAAACCGCAGTACAAGGCCGCGGATTTGCCGTAGTTACGGGCGAACCCGATGCCCCGCACCGCCGGATACTGCTTTTTGAGGGATTCGACGACGCTCCACGAATCGTCGGACGAACCGTCGTCCACCAAGATAACTTCGTAGGCGTAGCCGTGCTCCGCCGCCACGCGGTCGATCCATGCGACCAGTTCGGGCAGCGATTCCGCCTCGTTGTAGAGCGGCACTACAACCGATATGTCGAGTTTATTCATCTTCTGCTTTACAATTCTTACTCACCGGCCTGCGTATCGAACGGCCGCGGAGCGCGCGAAAGCACACCTGCAATGATAAGGCCGAAAACAGCGCCGAAGAGCAGGCTTACCCAGATACCGCCCCAGACGGTCGCAAGCACCGAGGGGGCAGGCGCGGTCTGAATCTGCTCCAGCGACTGGGCCATCACCGCCTCCATCGACGCCGGTACGCCGCCGCCCAACGCCATCATGTCGGTCAGCGCTTCGACCAACCGGGAGGTGTAATTCGAATACCCCATGATCAGGTGCAGGTAGATATATTGCACACCTCCGACGATGACGCCCGCAAAGGCCGACACCGCCAGCACGAAGAGATATCCCTGTCCGAAGGAGAATCCCTCCTCGGCCGAATAGAGTTTCGAACGGTTTCGCGTGAAGCGGTGCAGCAGGTAATAGTGCAGGACGACGACTCCGATCCATTCGACCGTCATCAGGGCATAGTACTTCATGCTGCCCGAAAGCGTCATCATCGTCTCCAAGACCATCGAAACGGCCAGTATGGCCCCGATAATCGCCCCGCATTTCGCGGCATCGTTCCAGAAATTTTGCTTTTCCATTATATCATTCAGAATTATCAGTTCCCAATCATTGCAGCTCGCCTTTGCCCTCGCGCAGGATTTCGGGTTCGTCGCCCGTGAGGTCCACGACCGTCGTCGGCACATTGTCGCCGACGCCGCCGTCGATCACCAGCGCCACATCGCGGCCGTACCGCTCGTGGATCAGTTCAGGATCCGTGGTGTATTCGACCACTTCGTCGTCGTCCTTCACCGAGGTGGTGATAAGCGGACATCCCAGCGCCGCGACGATAGCCCGCGGAACGGCGTTGCCGGGAATACGGATTCCGATCGTACGCCGTTTTTCGAGCGCCTTGTCGGGCATGCCCGACGATGCCGTCAATACGAACGTGAAAGGCCCCGGCAGGTTGCGCTTCAGGATGCGGAACGCCGCATTGTCCACCCGGCAGTATTCGGCCGCCTGAGCCAGATTTTCGAAAACCACCGTAAAGGCCTCGGCGTCCTTGCCCTTCATGCGGCGCAGCCGCTCGATGGCCTTGGGCGAACGCAGCGAGCAACCGAAAGCATAGACGCTGTCGGTCGGATAGATGATGATTCCGCCGTCCTCCAACGCATCGACCACCTTCCGCAACTCCCTTTCGGAGGGGTTCTGTTCGTATATTTTCGTCAGCATGAATACAAATGTACAAAAAATTATTTAATCTTGCGCCGGTTCAGCTCCCTGCTGTACGCCTGAGCATTGGCGTTGTGCTCGCGCAGGGTCTTCGCAAAATTGTGGTAGCCGTCGAACGTCTCCCGTGCGCAGAAGAAAATATAGTCGTGTTTTTCGTAATTCAGCACCGCGTCGATGGCATTGATGCCCGGCATGCAGATAGGCGACGGCGGCAGGCCCTTGTTCAGATAGGTGTTATACGGAGATTCGTATTTCAGATGCTTGTACAGGATGCGGCGCAGGCCGAAATCCTGCATCGCGTATTTGATCGTCGGGTCGGCCTGCAGGGGCATTCCCTTTTTCAGCCGGTTGACGTATACGCCGGCGACGCGGGGCATCTCGTCGGTCTTGCGCGTCTCCTCATAGACGATCGACGCAAGAGTCATGACTTCGAACCGGCTCAGGCCGCTGCGTTTGCGCAGCGCGTCCCGCTCCGGCGTCCAGAAACGGTCGTATTCGCGTTTCATCCGCTCCACGAACTCTTCGGGCGTCACCGTCCAATAGAATTCATAGGTGTTGGGAATGAACATCGAAAAAAGGGTCAGGCTGTCGAAACCCGCTTTTCGGGCGACTTCGTCCGAAGTCAGCGCCCGCATGATCGAGGCGGAGTCGGCGTCGATCTGACCGGCGAGTTTCTGCGCCAGCTGGGCGGGAATCCGCACGTTGTTGATCGTCACCCGCACGGGGGTCTGCATGCCCAGTTTGAGCATCCGGGCCACCCGGATGACGCTCATACCACGTTCGAGGAGATAGTGTCCGGGCTTGAAGGTCTCGGCCAGATTGATGCGCCGGGCATAGACCCCGAACGCCCAATGGTGTTTCAACTCCGGCAGCAGGGAATCGACGAGCGCACGGTAATCGGCCCGGCTGCTGACAAAGAGTTCGCGTTCCGTCTTCACGGCATTGCCGTAGAACTGCTGACGAAGGACGAATCCCGCGATCAGCAGAACAGACAGGCCCGCAAAAAAGATATAGAGAAAAGTTTTTTTACGCATCTGGTCGAAAATTTTTGCAAAGATATAAAAAATTCCTACTTTTGTGCCGGGTGAGTCTTATACGACCAGCTCCTACAGAATCCCCCAGGCGAGGAATCGAGCAAGGGTATGTGGTTGTAGCGGTGCGATATAATCAGCTCACCCAACCATATATGGCGCTGTAAATTCCGGTTTGCAGCTCCATATTTTTTTATGGCCGTCCATCGTCGGGCCTAAATGAAAAACGGAACCCGGCAGGGGTTCCGCATAGCGTCGGACGGCACTCCGCCCTATTTGGTGTATTCGATCAGCAATTGATTGACCACACTCACGAAGACATAGCAGATCACAAAAACGACGATGCTCTTCCATCCTTTCATATTGGCCGAAACGAGGTAGGCGAAACAGCCCCAGACCATCGACCAGACCATCGAAACCGACAGGACGATCACGATCAGATTGTAGGCTGCCTGCTTCAAGACCTCGCAGGCGCTGCGGGGTTCGCAGACAATGCTCCCCAGCCACATGGAACAAAGACTCAGCACTCCCAGAATAACGATCGTCGGCAGCATCGCGAACAGATTGGTGGCAAAGATATCCACGGCCCGGATGCGGGAGGGCGAGAGCACCAGCGCCATCACGTACAGCAGCAGCGAGAGGGGCAGCCACAACAGCAGATTCGACGACAGAATCGTGATAATCTTGGAAACGTCGCCCTCGACGGGCCAACTCACCGCGGTCAGCAGGCAGATGGAAAAGAGCGTTCCCGCGAGGCCCCAACCGAGCGCTTTCCCTGTAGACAGGTATTCGAACGGGTTAAGAATCTTGTTCATCGCTTTCGAATTTATTTAGTTGAGAGATAATATCGTCCAGTCTGTTGCGTACGGTCGGATAACTCAATCCCAACTTGTGAGCCATCTCCTTCAGCGAGCCGCTGCTCTTCACGAAATCGAGTACGAACTGCTGGTCAGGGGCTGACAACTGCATCATCACGGGAAGGCTGTAGTTGCCTTCGATATGTGTTTGGCAACCGTTGCAATGCATCGCGTGCACGCTCAAACGTTTACCGCAGGAGGGACATATTTTGGGGAGGTTCTTCAGTGTAGCCATAAATATTATTAAAGAAATACTGCGTTTAAATTAGTTTATGATTGACAAAATTAATATTATTTCCCAAAAATAGCAAATTTACCTCCATGAATACTCCCCGCAGGCAAATCGCATGCGCCAAACCGGCATGGAGGAAAGTCTTCTAAAAGTTCGCCTTCACCCCTACCGTAAAGTTAGCCCCGTATTCGGGGTAGAACGGATATTCGTACAGGCGGCGGTTGATCAGGTTGCGCCCTTCGGCGAAGAGTGTCACGCGGCCCGAAACTTTCCAGTCGAAATTGACGCGCAGATCGACGGCGAAGGGGGCTTCGAAAGTATCGTACAGCATCGTAACACGCTGCTCGGTGTCTCCGGGCGCAGTTTCCGTCTCCGTATTTTCGAAAACCACACTCCACTTACGGGCACTCTGCAAGTAGACTCCCGCGCCGAACGAAATCTTGCGGCCGTCGTAGTGCGCCGACAGACTGCCGTCGAAAGCAGGCGCGCCGTTGTGCAGTTTCGTCTCGTCGTCGTTATAGATATATCCGTGTACGTCCAATTCCGTCCTAAAACGGCTCACCGGACGCCACGTCATTTCGCCGTTGAACGAAAACAGGGTCTGACGGGCCAGTGCCGGGCGCATAGCTGCTCCAGCGACGGCCTTTTCCCCGTCGATCGCATAATTGTCGGAAACATACCAATAAGGATGGTTGTCCCGGACCGAGAATCCGGCATACACCCTGTAGTCGAACTTCCCGCGCCAGATGCTGCCGCCGATACCGAAACGGCCGTTGTAATCGACCGAACTCTTGGTCTGCAAGAATGCGGGGGCAACAACGTAAGGATTCTGCCGGGTCAGCGACCGGAAACCGTTGTCGTCCACACTGCCGTCCATCTCGAAAAAGGGACAAAGTCCGTCCGTTCCGAGGTTCAGATTCAGCCGGACGAACGGAATGATGTAATTTTCCGCTTCGAGGCTCTTGACCTTGTCATGATAATAGTCGGCTCCCGCTTCGAGGCGCACTACCCCGCCTTCGACACCGTAACGCAGGGCGGCACGGATCAGCTGCTGATTATAAAAGTCGATCGCTTTCTGCCCGGCCAGCCGCATATAGCCGATCTCGGCCGCAAGCCGGTGGCGGCCGAATCCGCGGGCGATCTTCGCATGGGTCTCCAGCGTGGTCTGACGCGCCTTGTCGTTATAATCCGGCCACTCGGAGTGGTCGAAAAACAGCCCGCCGCGGATCGCGATTTCGAAATTCACACGGCTCAGGTCCTGAAAATCGTCGCCGAAACGCACCGCGATATTCGCATCGCCGTAATCGGCCATTGCGCCGGGGGCCATGTCCGACGTGACGCCCGGCGCGACATACATCCCGTAACGGTGATACATCCGGTTTTCATAGGAAAGGTCACCCTCCAGAATGTGTTTGCCGAAATACTTGCCGGCCGCGGCGCCGATGCGGTTGAGCATCCGCGTCGAGTTGTTTTTGATGCCGAAGTCGTTTTTGATCTTCGCATAGCGGCCCTCGTGGTTCACGTACCCCACGACATAACCCGTACCGGGGTTCTGGCTCGAAGCGTAGAAATCCAGCACCGAATTGAGCGGATAGCCCGCCCCGGCCTTCAGGTAGAACGGCAGCGGACGGTTGAATTCCCAATAGGTCACCGTCGCCGGACGGATCGGCCGCGTGGCGAGTGTCGTCTGCAGCGACAGCGGCGTGATCGTATAGTCGATTTCGGGCCGCATCTTCACCGTGTCGGTCATATCGGGCACGACGGCCAGCTTTGCGGCGCTTTCGACGCTCGGAACATAGGCTTTGGTCACTTCGACCCGTTTTTCCACCTGCGCGCTCACGCTGCAGGG
>ENA-OOYX01001156-OOYX01001156.1-human-gut-metagenome-genome-assembly--contig:-NODE-1156-length-12165-cov-2.896119_pt1 | contig 12165 bp, 6 predicted proteins | sample MGYA00241182_ERZ501387 | MGnify/ENA primary metagenome ERZ501387 (study PRJEB25962, sample SAMEA2042740) | human gut metagenome | biome: human gut; feature: human-associated habitat; material: faeces...
AAAGAATTTGCCGCCGTCTGTTTATTCTGGAACTTTTTTGTTCTCTGGTATTCCTATAATATTACTTATCAAACCAAAGAACGATATTCTTATTGCGGCAATTCCTTTTTGTCTCCTTTATTATTCCAGCAGCCCCAGAAAGATTTCTCTCCGCTCCACTTCTTCCGCTTCCTCATTTCCGTCCGCCCTGGCGTGCAGCAGCGGATATTTTGACCCCGTGCGCAGCATCTCCATCACCGACGCATAGTTGGCATATTCCGGCGACACCAGAATCATTCCTTTTCCACGCGACAGTTCCTGCTCCATCAGGCTGCACAGATAGCGGAGGTTTGCTCCGTGAACCAGCGGAAACTTTTCCCGGATCTCCTGTAAGCGTTCGTCCGGCTGCTTCCAGCTGCCGTAGACGCCGCGGTAAATCTGCATAAATTCATGCAGCTGTTCTGTAAAATGCTCCGGAATCTTTCGCCCCGACTCTGTAGCAAGGAACCACAGATATTCCGAGAGCGGCATATACACCGGAACAAAGGCATGTTTCCTCACCGCTTCCTCCATATTCTGATTCAGATAAGCGCTATGCAGCACAATCGGATCGCCGGCCAGCAGCAGCTGTCTGTCCTCCGTCACATATACCGCCCACTCCTGTAAAAGGCTTTTGGTCCACTCCCTGCTCCAGGCATCCGGCGCGGCGGTCTTCTCCCGGAAAGAGGCACGCACCTTTTCCCGCCACTCCTCATCCAGACAATGCCATGCATCCCCGAGTAAGAGCACCTGCCACAAGATATCCGCTTCTTCCGCAAAAAGCAGCTGTTCCAGAAACGGTGTCACAAGATGCGCCCTCTTTCCGTCCGCATCTAAGACCGCACGCAGGATTTCCGGAACCATTCCGTCCGCCTCCGCACCCTCGGTCTGGAATACCAGAAACTGTTTTTCCTCCCCGTCCGTCTCCTGCAGCCGGTTTGCAAGCTGTCCTGCCGCAGCCGAGAATGTACAGTATTCTTTTGCGGTGCTGTACGCTTTTCCCGCATGAAGATCCTGCGACGTGTAATCCGGCAGCACTGCCGTGCGTTTTCCTTTCTGATTCAGGTAAAGTGCCATCCACTCTGTATACACGGACAGCGGCGGCAGATACACCGTCTCCTGCTGCGGTTCTTTCATATCTTTCGTATCTTTCGTGTCTTTCGTGTCTTTCTTCCCGTCCCGAAGCCGCCCGGACAATACGGCTGCCTCCGGCAGTATGGCGCGCTCCGTGCAGTTCTCTACATGGGATAAGCTGTTTAAAAACGCCTCGATTCTCGTTATCACTCCCACCTTGGACTGATGCTCGTCCACCTCTATTTTCAGGTACGGCTTGTCCCCCATAATTTCCGCAAAAAGGTGAGAGATCATGCCGTCCGGTCCGCAGCCGTGGTTCGTCAGATAGACGGCATACAGATTCGGATGCTCCTTAATGATCTTCGCTCCCGACAGAATGTGCTGCGCAAATGGCCAGTACAAATTTGGATAATGACCGGACAAATCCACATCATGTCCTTTCAGATGGGAAAGTGTCAACACTCTGCACCCTCTCTTTAACAGTTCCCCGGGAATTCCCATATTTAAAACCGGGTCTGACACGCCGTAGTTTCTTGTAATCAGAACGAGCACCTTGTCCTCCGGTTTCAACTCGTCCAGGATCTGCGCGCCCAGTTTTTCAGAATTCTTCTCACAGCGCACCATCGCCGCCGCGCCCTTCGCGAGCGCCGCCGCACACCGTGCCTTGTCGCATCCCAGTTCCTCACCCGCTTTGATCATCGCTCCCGCAAGCTGCGGTTTTCCCATATCCAGATCCAGAACCGGGCAGATCAGCTCCACGCCGCGTTCCGAAAGCCCCAGCACACTTGCGACAATCCGCGGCGCTGTCTGCATATAGACACAGCCGTAATTGTGCGCAACGCCGGAAGTCTCATGCCGGATCGTATGGATACACGGGATAAAAATGTAGTCCACCTTTTTTCTCGCAAGCCATTCCATGTGCCCGTGCAGTAATTTTACCGGATAACAGGTCTCCTCCGCCGCCATCTCCTGTCCGAGCGCAATGATCTTATCGTCCGTCTCCGGCGACAGCAAGACATTAAAGCCGAGAGTCTTAAAATACTGGTACGCCATCGGGAAAAATTTATAAATCATGAGCGCACGCGGGATTCCCACAGTCTTTTTCCCCGGCAGCAGCGTTCCGTCATAGCCTGCCAGAAACCATTTCTGGCTCTTCTGGTAATTCTCCTCATTCCGGATGCTCTCCTTTTGGGATGTGCCACCCTGCTCTTTTGCCGCGAGCGCCGCTCCGTATGCCCCGGTCACATCGTAAAACGGCGTGATGTGAAGCCGTTCTCCAAACACTTCATAGAAAGCCGCAACGATTCCCTCGTTATGCACGACTCCGCCCTGAAGGCAGATATGTTCTCCCTTGCGCTTATTGCCGACTACCCTGTTTAAATAGTTTCTGACAATCGAGCGGCACAGCCCTGCACAGATATCCTCCTTGTCCGTGCCTGCCGCAAGCTCCGCTGCAATCTTGGATTCCATCAACACGGTGCAGCGCTCTCCCAGATCGATCGGCACATTTGCCTTCAAGGCACTGTTTCCGATCTCCTCCAGCGATACTTCCATGCGGTTCGCCTGTTCCTCGACGAAGGAGCCCGTACCCGCCGCACACACTTTGTTCATCTCGAAATCGACGACCTGACCGTCCCGGATACTGATGTATTTGGAGTCCTGACCGCCGATCTCAAACACGGTATCCACCTCCGGGCACAGATGGGCAGCCGCGCGCGCCTGCGCCGTGATCTCATCCAACACCGTGCCTGCACCGGTCTTCTCCGCGATATAGCACCGCCCCGATCCCGTGACACCAATGTCTTCCCACGTGAGTGCTTCCCCGTATTTCTGCTTTAACTGTGCCATTCCCTGCTGCACCGCGCCGAGAGGATTGCCGCGCGTTCTAAGATACAGATCGTCAATGACGGCTCCGTCCTCCCCCGTCAGCACAAGGTTTGTGCTCGTGGATCCCACGTCAATCCCGAGCCAGAGCTTTTCCCCGCCACGTAACGGTCTGGTCCGGTGAAGTGCCTCCTTCTCGTAGTCATATCGCGGCAGCGCCTTTCTTTTTTGCTCCTCATCCGCCACCTCCCTGCGGACCGGGTGTTTCCAGTCGAAGGCCAGCTTCCCGTGACATGCACAGGCTGCGATTCCGGCAGCAGACACCACAGCTCCCTCTTCCCCGCAAAGCAGTTCTTCCTCTTTTAATCCGAAGATATCACAGATGGCGAGGCGCACGCCTTCATTATAGACAACGCCTCCTGTCACAAGCACCGGCGGCTGTACCGGAAGCTTCCGCACGACCGCAGATTTAAAATTACGGATCACGGCATAGGAAAGTCCGAGCAGAATATCTTCCACCGGCACACCTTCCTGCTGTCTGTGGATCAGGTCTGTCTTGGCGAACACGCTGCACCGTCCCGCAAGCCGCGGCACACTTTTCGCCCGTCTGACATACTCCGAGTAGGCGGACAGCGGAAGTCCGAGCCGGTACATCTGATCCTCGAAAAATGCTCCCGTTCCGGCGGCACATTCCCCGTTCATGGCGTAGGAGAGCGTCTCTCCCTCACGGATTCCGGTAAGGAAGCAGGAATTCTGTGCTCCCATCTCTACGATGCTTCCCGCGTCCGGATAGAGCATTCTCTGTCCTTCCAGAAAGCTGCTGATGCGGTTGATCTGCACTTCCTTTTGGATCCCCGGATACAAACAGACTGCACCGGGATTGACCGCTGCATACAAAATCCTGTCGCCGCACGATGTCTCCACCTGCCCAAGCATGTCCACAAGATTCTGATACAGTTCTCCGCGATGCAGTCTGTAATCTTTATATATGATGTTTTCGCCTCCGACAACAGCGATGGAAATACTTCCATTTCCGATGTCGATTCCAAGTCCTGCTTCTCTCATTGCTTTCCTCCGAAATTGCCTCTTACGCATAGTTAGAATATTCTAACTAAATGTATCACATTGCAAGAGCCGTTTCGGTTGCAAAAGCAACGGAATCAGTTTTCTATTAGAGAAAGATTCTCAAATAGTTCGATCAGTCTAACTTCAATCCTGCCAGAAGCGAGCCAAGGCTGGTTCCTGTGGATGTGTGGTCTGTGTATGCCTCCAGATCTTCCACACCTTCGGTATCTACCATCTCCTCTGCCAGCGCCTTCATGGACAGGCTGATCTTATTGTCGTTGGTATTTAATACCTTTGCCTTGACTTTCTCTCCGACCTTAAGCACTTCCGACGGCTTTCCGATTCTGCGCTCACAGATCTGTGAGATGTGCACCAGTCCGCTCAGTCCGTTGCCCAGATCAATAAATGCGCCGTACGGCATCAGGCTCTCGACAGTTCCCTCAAGCACGGTTCCCGGCACGATCATAGAGATCTTGTGATTGCGCTCCTCCGCCTCTGCCTCGAGTGCGACCGCCTTTCCGGAAAGCACGAGCTTTTCGCGCTCCTCATCCACCGTGATGACCCGGACCGGAATCTCTTTTCCTACCCAGCTCTCCGTATCCTCCACATAAGCGGATGTGATCTGGGATGCCGGAATGAACGCGCGGATCCCCTCAAGATATGCCACAACGCCTGCCTTCACGCTCTCCTTGATGCGGACGGTTACCGTTGTACCCTCCTCCATCATCTCTTTGAGCTTCTCCCATGCCTGCTCTTCATTGGCTTCCCTGCGGGAGAGAAGAATGTTGCCTGCGCCGTCGTCTACCCGGATCACGGTCGCCTCGATCGTATCCCCCACATGCACAGCCTCCGCCAGTGAGAAATCCGGATCGCTGCTCATCTCCTCCGCACTGATAAATCCCGGTGCATAATATTTCAGGTCAAGCGTAACGCCCTCCTCGTTGACATCGATCACCGTGCCGGTTAAAATATCTCCCTCTCTGATTCTGCGGAAAGAAGCTTCTAACTCCTCCTTGTAATCATCCATTGATTCCATGTGTCTTAAACCTCCATCTCTTTTTCTACCTGTAGTGTACCACATTTCAGTCTGATTACAACCTTGAATAAATCACCATCCACCTCGATTGACAGTTTTCCGCCCTGCGCCTCGGTAAAACTTCTGGCAATCGCAAGTCCCAGACCCGAGCCTTCCGTGCCGCGCGAAGTATCGCCGCGCACGAAGCGCTCCGTGATCTCCTCCGGATCAAAATTCAGTTCCGTTGCCGACATATTTTTGATCGTAATCTCCACGAATCTCTCCGGTGCCATCCCGTATTCCTGTACCTGCACGTACACACGGCTCTGCGGCATCGCATATTTCTGGATATTGACAAACAGATTTTCAAAGATGCGGAATGTCTTCTGATTGTCAAGCACCACGATCACTTTTTCCTCCGGCACATCCCAGCGCAGCGTAAGTCCCATCGCCGCAAAGCGCTCCGTATGCTCCACCGCAACCTGCTTTAACAGATTCACCACGTCGACTTCCATCGGATGCAGCACAATATTGTTGCTGGTCGCCTTGCTGACCTCAAAAAGATCCTCGATCAGTATTTTTAACCGCTGGCTCTTTTTATCGAGCGTCTCAATGTATGACCTGCGCTCCTCCTCCGTGATGTCCTCCTTCTTTAACAGTTCCACGTAGGTTGTGATCGCCGTGAGCGGTGTTTTTAAATCATGGGAAACGTTCGTGATGAGATCCGTTTTCATTCGCTGGCTCTTCACTTCCTCATCCACCGCCTTCTTAAATCCGTCGCGCACCCTGGAAAGTTCCACCTTCATCGGCTCATATATTCCCAGATCCTCGGTGATCTCCGTGTCCAGATCTCCGTCCGCCATCCGGCTTACACTGCGCAGCAGCGCCTGATAGTCTCTGCCGATCCTGTCATAATATTTTTTGATAAAACAGAACACAAAGATGGAGTACACGATCAGCGCGCCGATGCCGAAAAACCACATCATCGAGCAGAGCGACAGCACCGCAAAGTTGATCAGCACGATTTTCCAGATCGTCTTTGTGGATTTTTCTGAAAAATCCACATGCGCCACCTCATAGCGGAACGTGTTCCACAATTTTTTCAACCACGGAAAAATCTGATAAATCAGGCTGTACTGTCTGATATATTCCCTGACTCCCAGGAAAAATACCGGACGCAGTACGCGAAGCGCCGCGTACCAGATGCCATACAAAAACAGGAGCGGGACCATCATCTGTCCAAGCTGTAAGATGGCTCTCCAGGCATTGTTTCCAAGTAAAACATCCACTCCTTCGCTATAATAGGAATAGCTTCTTATGATATCGTAGAAGTTTTCCTCCATACATGCCATGCAGCAGACGGCAATCACCGCCACCTCCATGAGATACCATTTCCCCGGGCGTTGCATTGGTATGTCTTCGTTCCAGATGCGCCTGCTCGTCATAAGAAACATCCATCCCGCCACCGCAGCAAGGCTTACCAGAAACAGAATGCTTCCGCCGGACGCACGGTACACTAACACCACCTGCACCCAGTAATTTGTCATATCCTCATACGGATCTCCCAAGGAAATCGTATCACTCGTTGATACCGGAAGCCCGAAGATCACCTTAAAGTCCTTCGGTCCCTGCAGCTGCCCTGCTTCCACATATCCGCCCAGCGACTGTCCCAAAAGATTTTCCCGGTCTACATTCTGAAACGCCTTGATCAGAACGCTGCCGCTGATATTTTCGTCGTACAGCGGTGTCACTTCCAGCGCGCCCTCTTTGTCAAAGGATAAGCATACGATGTCCGTATAATACTGCTTTATCTTCTCCGTCACAGTTCCATCCACGCATGTCTCGAGCGGCTGATCCGTATTTTTCACGCAGTCGGCACTGCTTTTGTATACACAGTAATCGATGTTCCAGCTGTCACTCTCAAACTGGCTTTTCCATTCGTCAAACGTAGAGGTTACCGTGTCCTTTACATACTGGTAATCTTCATCATCCGTCGGCAGATTCAAAAACAGTCCGCCTGCATCTGCCTGCCCGCTCCGCTCCATCTGTTCTACATACAGGACATAGCTGCCCTGATAGAGTGTCTGTACCGTATCGTTGTCCACGCTGTCCGAGGACTCGCGCATCATCTCCGCTTTCTGCTGCTCTTTCTGTCTCTCAGCCGTCCGGTACACCACCGGGAAAAAACACATGGTAATGATCGTGATGAAAATGATTCCCGCGATCGCTATGATAATCCGCTTGCTGCTGTTTACGGCATTGCTGTTGTTGCTGCTGTTGCCGGCACCATTATTTCTGCTGGCACCACTGTTGCTGCTGGCATCGTTATTTGCGCTGACATTGTTATTGCCGGCACCGTTGTTTCTATTGTTGTTTTTCAATTTTATATCCAACACCCCACACCACCTTTAAGTATTTTGGATCTTTCGGGTTGATCTCAATCTTGTCCCGGATATTTCTCACATGCACCATAATCGTATCGGTATTGATCGCCTTTTCATTCCACACGCGCTCATAGATCTCGTCCGCCGAATATACACGCCCCGGTGTCCGGATTAAGAGCGCAAGTATCTTGAACTCAATCGGCGTCATCTTCACCGGTTTTCCATCCACAAACACCTCCACGGTGTCCTCATTCAGTTCCAGTCCTCCGATCACATGAATCCGATCATTCTTTTCCTCCTTCGGACTCCTGTTTGCAAACTGCGTATACCGGCGGAGCTGGGAATTGACGCGCGCCATCAGTTCCAACGGTGTAAACGGCTTGGTCACATAATCATCCGCCCCGATATTTAACCCGATCACCTTGTCGGTCTCCTCTGACTTCGCCGAGAGCATAATGACCGGAAAGTCATATTTTTCCCGCAGCTTCATGGTCATTGTAACGCCGTCCATGCGCGGCATCATGATGTCGACGATCGCCAGCGAGATCTTCTCCCGCTCCATCACCTCAAGTCCTTCCACGCCGTCTGCCGCCTTGAATACGTTGTAATTCTGACTCTTTAAAAAGATTTCAATTCCGTCCCTGATTTCTTTATCATCCTCAACAATTAAAATGTTATATTGTTCCATTTTTCCGCTCCTGCTCTTGTTCTCTTTTCTGCTATCATAACACATCCGCCGCAGAATCACACGCCTCCCCGTGCATTGATTACATTTTACCTGATCTGCCGCAAAATTCCCCGCAGAAATACCCGAAAAATTTCTAAAGAATTATTTAGAATTATTATCTTGACAACTGCCACTTCGTAGTGTATAGTAGTACAAGTGCTGAGGCAACTCACACAGATGCTGCTGTGGCTCAGTCGGTAGAGCGTCGCATTGGTAGTGCGGAGGTCACGGGTCCGATTCCCGTCAGCAGCTTCATTGAGAAGAAGCGCAAATCCTTGAATGAAAGGGTTTGCGCTTTTTTGTGCTATGGTGTTACAGTGTTACGGTATTATGACAAATGTATTGTGATGGAAGTCTGGATGAGGGGGAATATACGGTTGAGGCGTTAATGCTATCTCGTGTCCAAGGGGGAAGTAGAAAAACTTTTCTCGTCCTGCGGGTCTCAGCGATACTTTTTCTATTCTGGGACCCAATTTTTGCTTCTATGCGGGTCTGGTTCGCACTTTTTCTCGTCTCAGACCCGGGTTGCTCTTCCCTTCTGGCATTATGTCAACCTTTTTCCATTCTTTCCGGGTCTGGCACGCACTTTTTCTGCTCTGGAACTTCGCCTTTCCCTTCTATCAGCCCCGGATTCCAATTTGTTTGACGATTCTTCACACATTTTTCAACACTGCTTCATACCTTTTTCACATTTATCCGGTATCTTAATCATTGTCAAGAGGAAATCCCCATTGACACAATTTCTTTTTCATAATATGGCCGGTAAGTCCCCCACATCTTACCTGCTTCTCCTTCTTTTTATAAAATGATAAACGTACAAAACGCCTCACCATCCGGTGAGGCGTTTTGCGTATTCCTGTTGAATACCCAGATTCTGTCAACTTCTCCTTTACTACATGCGATTCATCATCTTAATGTGTGACTTGAACAGGGAATAATATTTCATTCCCTTGTCTTTGCCATAGTGCCCCTGCAATGCTGCGCGGAGAGAATTGAGATTCTTTCGCTTTCCGTTTGCCTGATAGAGGAATCCCGAAAAATCTTCCGGCGGTTCCTTTGCATATTCACTGTGGTCAAAAACCATTTTGCAGTACATGTCAAACTTTTCTTTTAAGCCATAAGCCGGAAGTTCTGACCAGTAAGACGCATACTCTGCATTCGTCTTCAGTTCCTGATACAGCCGCTTGCCTTCTTCCTCGCCGAGAAGCGCAACCAGCGCATTGTGAAAATCCACCAGATTTTCCTTGCTGATGCAGGCACACAATGTCTTTAAAATTGCTCTCTCTGCATTCAGATCCAGTCCAAACTTCACTGGCGCTTCGCTCTGGTCCGTGGCATTTGACACACTCTGTGGATTCTCTGACATTTCTTCTTTCAAATCCATCATTTCTGTCATCTGTCCGGATTGTTCCTCCGTCAGATCCGGCTTCTCATTCCCTGCGTTCTGCGTCTTTGCTTTGTCACTCTTCTGTGACTTTTCCGAACGATCCGGTTCTGACATACGCTCAGACTTTTCTGTTTTGACTGCTTTCGCTGACTTTCTTGACCGTTTTGCCCTGCCAGTCTTCTCTGCCGGCTCAGCCTTCCCGGATTCCTCTGCCAGCCCAGCGTTTTCTTCCGGTTCCGACTTCCCGGATATCTCTGCATCCTCAGCCTTTCCGGTCACTTCAGCCTTCCCGGATTCCTCTGCATCCTCAGCCTTCCCGGTCACTTCCGGCTTCCCGGATTCTCCTGCCTTACCGCCGGCTTTCGACGGTTCTGACTTCTTGGATGACCGTGGCTTCTTTGACTGCTCTCTGCCACGCTCTGCTTCCGCTTCCGGGCCAATCTCCCGAACCTGCTCTGCTTCCGCTTCCGGGCCGTTCTCCCGAACCTGCTCTGCTTCCACTTCCGGACCAGCCGCTCTGGTCTGTTCCTGTTCCGGCTCTGCTGCTGCTCCGGATTCCTTTGCCACGCGCTGCTTTTTCTCTGTCAGCATTCTGTGGCATTCCTTTCCGCTTAAACGGCTCACAGGCATTTTCCGTGTTGACCAGTAGCGCACCGCAGCGTCAAATCCCGTATCATTTGATACAATAACATACTCCCTGTCCGCGTTCTGGCTCAGGCGATAGCCAAGTTCCGATACCAGCTGGAAATCCAGCGCATTGCTTCCCTCAAAACACTTAATAAAGTCTGCTTCCTTTTCCGTCTCCTTGAGCATCCTCACATTTTCGTAATTCATATGCGGGCTCTTTGTCGTATAAAATACAAGAACCTCGTCATCTTCCTGCGAGGATACCAGAAGCGGCACCCATATATCTCCTACATTCTCACTGTCAACCAAATAAATTTTTCCCATTCATTCTCCTGCTGACAGAATCCTTTTTTATTATACCACATTCCGCTTTTATACTGCAATGTTGTTTTTCCGCTGACGCTTCTTCACTTTCCCGTGTTCTGTTTTATAAAATATCGATGTACTCACCCGCAAGCGCCTTGTTCATGCTGCGCACCGCACAGAATTTTCCGCACATGGAACAGGTGTCCTCGTGCTCCGGTTTGCGGTCCTCGCGGATTTGTTTTGCGGTCTCGGGATCAATCGCACATTCCCACTGTGCATCCCAGTCCAGCACACGGCGTGCGTCTGCCATCTTGTCGTCAATCTCTCTTGCACCCCGCACGCCCTTGGCAATGTCTGCCGCATGCGCCGCAATTTTCGATGCAATGATACCCTGCTTGACATCCTCCACATTCGGAAGCGCCAGATGCTCCGCCGGTGTCACATAGCACAAAAATGCAGCTCCATTCTGCGCGGCGATCGCTCCTCCGATCGCGGAAGTGATATGGTCGTACCCCGGGGCAATGTCCGTTACAAGCGGTCCCAGTACATAAAACGGTGCTCCCATGCAGATCGTCTGCTGAATCTTCATATTCGCTGCAATCTGATCCATCGGCATGTGCCCCGGTCCCTCTACCATGACCTGCACATCTCTTGCCCAGGCGCGCTTTGTAAGCTCGCCCAGCCGCACCAGTTCCTCAATCTGACACACATCGGACGCATCCGCCAGACAGCCCGGTCTGCAGGCATCGCCCAGAGAGATCGTCACATCATGCTCCCGGCAGATCTCAAGAATCTCATCGTAATACTCGTAAAACGGATTCTCCTCTCCGGTCATACACATCCACGCAAACACCAGCGAACCGCCTCTGGATACAATATTCATTTTTCTCTTGTGCTTCCTGATCTGCTCGATCGTCTTGCGCGTGATTCCGCAGTGCAGCGTCACAAAATCCACGCCATCCTCGGCATGCAGGCGTACCACATCAATAAAATCCTTTGCGGTCAGTGTCGCAAGATCCCTCTGATAGTGAATTACAGAATCATATACCGGCACGGTTCCGATCATAGCCGGACATTCCGCCGTCAGTTTTCTCCGAAACGGAATGGTGTTCCCGTGCGAGGAGAGATCCATGATCGCATGCGCTCCCATGTCAACTGCCGCCATCACTTTTTCCATCTCCACGTCATAATCCTTACAGTCTCTGGAGATTCCGAGATTTACATTGATCTTCGTCCGCAGCATCGAGCCGACACCCTCCGGGTCAATGCATTTGTGATGCCTGTTCGCGCAGATGACCACCTTTCCCTCCGCAACGAGCGGCATCAGCTCCTCTGTGGTCATGCGCTCCTTCGCCGCAACCTTCTTTAACTCTTCCGTCACAATGCCCTTGCGGGCTGCCTCCATCTGTGTTGCATACTGTTCCATATTTTTCTGCTCCATTTCTGCAGAGGATGTGCGAAAAAATCCGGCGTCGCAGTGACACCGGATTCCACAAACTATCTGATCCATCATTCGCTCCCTACGACAGTATTAACTGACAGGTTCCAAGAGTCAGGTTTTAACCTTCTCAACCGTTTGCGCATGCGCACAGTCCCTCTGCGATATATTCTTTTTCCTCTAACACCTTATCTCAATTCTATGCTTCTGTCAATCTCCCTTTCCTCAGAACTGCTCTTTTCCATAAGTCGCCGCCACCCTTAAAAAGGGTGGCTCGGGACGCTGGGTGTAACCCCTTGG
>ENA-OOYX01001170-OOYX01001170.1-human-gut-metagenome-genome-assembly--contig:-NODE-1170-length-12030-cov-2.258956_pt1 | contig 12030 bp, 10 predicted proteins | sample MGYA00241182_ERZ501387 | MGnify/ENA primary metagenome ERZ501387 (study PRJEB25962, sample SAMEA2042740) | human gut metagenome | biome: human gut; feature: human-associated habitat; material: faeces...
TCTTTTATTCGCTGCTCCGGCCGCGTCAGTCGAAAAGCTCGTTCAGGACGGCCGCCAGCCGGTAACCGGCGTTGCGGATCTGGTGTTCGACCAGCGGCAGGGCCTTGTTCAGGAAGTCCTGTCCCAGCCGCTCGTCGGGCTTGGCCCACTCGAACTGCACTTCGCAGGTCACGGCGCTGTCGTGCAGCCAGTCGCGCGGCGTGCCGGCCTGCACGGCGGCCTTCTCCCGCTTCGATGCGCGGTCCAGCTCGCCGGCCCACTCGGTGACGGACCAGATACGGGTCGTGGTGATGATCTCGTTGTCCCAGACGTGGTGGACGTAATACTTGTGCGGCTTGTGGTACTTGTCTTCGAACAGCACGTCGTACTTCGTGTTGTGAGTCGTGTATTTGATATGTGCAGGGCAGTGCATGTCGCCGACCAGATGGATGACGTATTTCAGATTGACCGCTACGGCCGAGTCGGTCAGGTTGCGGTAATCCCTGAGGTTGCGGATCGCCAGTTCAAGCCCGTAAACGGCGTTGCCCTTTCCCGGCTTGAGCAGTTCGTCGCCGTAGCGCAGGTCCGCGCCCACGGGCGCCGTGTGCCAGTCGTTGGTGAAGGCGTATTCGGGCGTCTGGCGGTATTCGTCCATCCATTTGGCGTAGTAGACGACGGAGTGCCCGCCGAGATACTTCTCGATCCGTTTCTTGGCCCGTTTGGTGAGGTTGCGTTCGGCGATCTTGGCGATCGTTTCGTGGCCTTCGCGGCCCCACGCCCGCGCAGGTTCGGAAGCGGAGAGGGAGAGAGCTGCCGCAAAGAGCAGCAAAAGCAGTTTTTTCATGGTCTTGATGGTTTTGGTGAGTCTGTTTTTTCGAAGAAGAGGTATCCCGGTCACCGGAATACCTCTTCTTTGTGTCGCGGAGCAAAGGGGCGTCAGAAGCTCAGTCCGTCTTCGTAGCCCGGATTCTGGCTCAGTGCGCCGCCCGTGGCCACGCGCTGGTCGGTCGGGATCGGCCACAGATAGTCGCGGCCCTCCTCCCATTTGTAGGTGCGGCCCCGGAAGCAGACGATATAGCCGCTCGTGCCTTCGGTCAGCTGGGCGTCCTTGCCTTCGCCGATTTCGAGCATCGCGTCGCAGGTCGTGGCGGGCTTGGTGCCGCTCCAGAGGCAGAGGTCCATCTTGCCGTCGCCGTTCATGTCGTATTCGCCCAGCGAGGGGAAGTAGCAGCCGAGGAAGCCGTCGAGTCCGTTCGACGAGGGAACCAGCTGGGCGCCCTCCTTCCAGCGGAGCATATCCCACTGGCGCAGGCCTTCGCAGGGAAGTTCGACGGTGCGTTCGCGGCGGATTTCGAGGATCACGCCTTTGTTCGCTCCGGAATTGACGTTGGGGTAGTAGCTGGCCATCAGCGGATCGGGATTGTTGTTGGCGGCCGTCATGTCGAGGGCCGGCATGCCCACGCGGTCGCGGACGACGTCCACGGTCAGGGCGATGTCTTCCGGGGTCAGCGTACCCAGCTCGGCCTTGGCCTCGGCGTAGGTGAGCAGGATTTCCGGATAACGGAATACCGGCCAGTCGGTAGTCGAGGTGGTGGCGCCGTTATGCGTGTCGTCGCTCACGAACTTGATGAAGCGGTAACCCGTCATGTCGTAGCTCTTGCAGTCCTCGATCACCTCGTCGATGCCGTTCAGGTCCACGTATCCCGGAGCCATGAGCGTCTGCGCCATGCGCGGGTCGCGGTTCTGGAACTGCTGGTTGTAGGTCATGGTCTCGTATCCGGGCTGGTCCTGAATCTTCGAGCCGTCGGCCATCAGGTAGTGGTTCACCAGCCGCTGCGTGGCGCTGTGGCGCATGTTGCGGAACGTGAATTGGATGCCGTGGCGTACGAGGATGTCGGCGTTGAAGCGCATCGAGAGGATCGTCTCCTTGGCGTCGCCGTCTTCGAGGATGAAATATTCGCGGTAGGGGGCGTCGAGTTTGAGCGTATTGCCTTTGTAGAGCGAATATTTGTTCTGCTCCATGACGGCCCATGCGGCGTCGGCGGCCAGTTGGAGGAAATAGTCGGCCGAGATGGTCACCCCGTCGATCGTCTCGTCGGCGATGCCGTGGTATTTGCGGAAGGTGCCTTCGTAGAGCGCGGCGCGGGCCTTCATGGCGCGGGCGGCGTTTTTGCTCAGGCGGTAGAGCGCGTCGCTCGGCCAGTTGTCGGGCAGGTCCGTGATGGCGCGGTCGAGGTCCTCCATGACCTTCTTCATCACGAATCCGCGGCTGTCGCGCGGCCGTTTGAGCGAAGCCCAGTCGTTCGACGGAATCACGAAGTCGTAATAGGGGATGTCGCCGTATTTGCGCACCTTTTCGAAGTAGAACAGCGCGCGGAAGAAATAGGCCACGCCGTCGTAGCGCTGGCGGATCGTCTCGTCGGGGCAGTTGCCCGAACGTTCGAGGTAGTAGTTGATGTAACGCAGGTAGGCCCATGCGCTTGTGCCCCAGTTTTCGGTGGCCGGGGAGCGCGTGCCCTGCTGTACGGAGCTGAGGTTCTTGGCGATCTGGATGTCGGAGACCTGAATGGCATCGGTGTCGGGACCTGCGAAGAGACTGTAGAAGCGGTTGGTCCAAAGCTCCAGCTCCGCTTCGCTCGAAAAGAACGTATTGGGCGAAAGGTTCGTTTCCGGCTCCTTGGTCAGGAAGTCGTCGCAGCCTGACAGCGCCAGACTCATCGAAACGAATATCAATATTTTGCTGATAGTTTTCATGGTTGATCGAAATAATGCTTTCCGGTTAGTTTAGAAGGTGATGTCCACGCCTACGGAGAAGGTCCGCGAGTAGGGATACAGACAGTCGTTGGTGGCGCTGGTCGTGGCTACTTCGGGATCGACCGTCTTGCTGTAGCGCTTCAGGGGCGACCAGTAGGCGAGGTTCTCGCCCGATACGTATACGCGGACCTTTTCGAGGATGCGCTTGTTGATCGGGATGGTGTAACCCAGCGTGATGTTCTTCAGGCGGATGTACGAGGCGTCCTGCAGGTAGCGGTCGGTTTTGACGTTCATCGAACCTGCGCTCGAAGTCTGGTAGCTGCGCCGGCGGGGGAAGTAGGTGTTGCGGTTGTCCTCGCTCCACGCCAGCCGCTCGAAGTCCTTGGCGATGAACGTGGTGGTCGGGAAGCTGTAGGGTCCCCAGAAGTAGTAGCAGTTGGCGCTGGGCATCCAGTCGATCTTGCCGACGCCTTGGAAGAAGACCGCGAAGTCGAAGCCGTTCCAGTTCAGGTCGCCGCGGATCGAGTAGGTGTAACGCGGCAGGCTGTTGCCGATGACGCGCATGTCGCCCGGATTCTTGACCGTACCGTCGCCGTTGTTGATGATGTTGTTGCCGTCGAGGTCGCGGAAACGGACGTCGCCCGCCATGAGGTGCGCCGCCGAAGCGTCGGAGCTGGTGTAGACGCGGTTGTTGACCGCCTTGTCGTTGATCTGCGCCTGATAGCGTGCCGCCTCCTCGTCGGTCTTGAACAGGCCGTCGGTGCGGTAGCCCCAGAGTTCGCCGAGCGTCTCGCCCACGTAATGGTCGGTGAGCAGCATGTCGTCGTTCTTATACTTGGTGATCTTGGACTTGTAGTCGCCCAGCGATGCCGAAATGCCGTAGGAGAAGGGTTTGCCGGCCACCATGTGGCGGTCGCGCCAGCTGACGGTGATTTCGTAACCCTTGGTGCGCAGGTCGGCGCAGTTCTCCTTGGGCGAGGGCGCTCCGAAGACGTCGGGCAGCGTGAGCGACGTGGTGAGCATGTCCTTCGTGTCGCGGATGTAGAGGTCGGCCGTGACGTTGAGGCGGTTTTTGAGGAAGCCCAGATCGAAACCGAGGTTGTAGGTTACGACCGTCTCCCACGTAAGGCCGTCGCTGATGGGGTTCGACGCCGAGGCGTAATTGGCCTTATCCGTGCCGTTGAAGGTGTAGCCCAGCTGGCCGGTCGAGATCGTTTCGATGTAGTAGTAGTTCGACACCTGCTGGTTGCCGAGCGAGCCGTACGAGAAGCGCACCTTGGCGTTGTCCCACCAGTTGCGCATCGGCTCCCAGAATTTCTCCTCCGAGATGCGCCATCCGGCCGATGCCGAGGGGAAGAAGCCCCAGCGGTCGTTGGCGGCGAAGCGCGACGAACCGTCGTAGCGTGCCGACACTTCGAAAAGGTACTTGCCGGCGTAGTCGTAGTTCGCACGGGCGAAATAACCCAGCGTCCGGTAGGCCGTATTCGACTCGACGCAGCGTTCGATCTCGCCCTGCGCCATGTTGATGAAGCTCAGCTTCTCGCTCAGCGACCCTTTCTGGCGGACGCTCAGTTTCGACGAGCGGAAGTCCTCGAAGTTGCCGCCGGCTACGGCCGAGAAGTTGTGCTTGCCCCACGAGTGGCCGTAATCGAGGTAGGCGTTGACCACATGGCCGTTATAGTAGTAGCGGTCCTCCTGATAGAAGTCGTAGATCGAACCGTTGGTGAAATCGACCACGGCGGTCTGCGTCGCGTTCCATGTGTTGGCCGTCGGATAGGAGCGGTAGGCTCCGAGGTTGTCGCGGCGGCGGTAGGTGTAGTCGGCATTGAGTTTCAGATCCTTGTTGCGCGTGAGGTCGAACGTCACCCGGTTGGTGATGATGTAGTAGTTGTTCTTGCGCGAGTTCTTGTTGCGTCCGTCGGCGAATACGCCGCCGCGTCCGCTGGCGATCGGCGAGTTGGCGAACTGGATGCCGTTGGAATAAACGAACGTGGTGCCGTCGGGGTTGACCGGAACGAACGTCGGGCTGATGTTGTTGGCCACGTTGAAGAGGATGCCGTTGGAGTTGAGCTCTTCGGAACCGTCCTGTTCCCAGTAACCGCCGTATTTGTAGTCGGTCACCTCCATGCTGATGTTGTTCGAGTAGTGCATCCACGGCGTTACTTCGGCGGCGATCTTCGTGCGGAACGAGTAGCCGTTGTAGATATCCTCGGCGCCATGGTTGAACAGGCCTTCGCGGTAGAGGTAGCGGCCGCTGACGTAGTAGTTGATCTTGTCGTTGCCGCCCGTGAGCGAAATGTTGTGCTCAGTTTCGGGACGGCTGCGCTTGAACATGTAGTCGTACCAGTCGAAGTTGCCCAGATAGCGGTATTTGCCGTTGCTGTCGGTGATGACCCACGGGCGGTCGGGATGCTCGGTCTTGTCGTTGCGGCGGTCGTAGAGCATCTGCATCTCCTCGTCCGTGTAGTTCCAGCCCACATAGCCTTTCGACGGGTAGCAGAATTCGTTGGTGAGTTTCACGTAGTCGTATCCCGACGTGATGAAGTCGGTCGAGGTGGTGTTCCACGATACGCCGTAGCGGCCGTTGTAATTGACTTTCAGCGTGCCGGCCTTACCGCTCTTGGTGGTGATGAGCACCACGCCGGCCGAAGCCTTGGCGCCGTAGATCGAGCAGGCCGAAGCGTCCTTGAGCACCGATACCGATTCGATGTCGTTGGGGTTGACCTGCGCCAGCGACGCTTCGATGCCGTCGACGAGCACCAGCGGGCTGCCGCTGTTGAGCGATACCGCGCCGCGGATCTTGACGTCGTAGTTCTTGCCTTCGATCGAGCCGCTGCCGAGCGTCAGCAGCAGCGACGGATCGGCGCCCTGCAGGGCTGCGGCCGTATTGGTCACGGGACGGTTGTTGAGGTCCTTGCCGCTGATGGTGCCCACGGCGCCCGTGACGTTCACGCGCTTCTGCTGGCCGTAGCCGACCACGACCACCTCGTCGATGGCCGCCGAGCTTTCCACGAGGGTAATGTCGATGGCGGCGTAGGAGTTGACTTCGACCGTCCGGGGCTGGTAGCCGATGAACGAGATGACGAGCTTCGCCGGAAGCTTGACGTTCTCCAGCGAGAAGTCGCCGTTGCTCATCGTGGTGGTGCCGTTATTGGTGCCGTCCACGATGATCGTGGCACCCGGAACGGGCAGCCCCAGATTGTCTTTCACCACGCCTTTGAGCTGGTTCTTATCCGCGGCGAGGCTCTTCGGAGCTGCCTTGGTTACGGAGATGCTTTTGCCCGTAATCGTGTAGGTGATGTCCTGATCGGCGAAGATCTGGGCCAGAACCTCGTCGATCGACGCGTTCTGCGCCGAGATGCTGACGCGGCGCTGCATGTCGACGCCGGCCGATTTGATGGCCACGGAGTAGTTCTCCCGCTGATTGAGGGCTTCGATGGCCTCCTTGACCGTTACATTCGTGAGTTTGAGGTCGATCGCCTGCGCCAGAGCCGGGCTGGGAAGCGCCAGCAGGCAGAGTGCGAACAAACCCACGATCGCACGCGCATGGAAAAGTGCGGTTCGATTGTAAAGTTTTTTCATAGGTTGAAGTTTTAATGTTGTAGTTTTTTGTTGCTGTTTCGCGGTTATTTCTTTCGGGATATGTAGATCACGTCGTTGCGTTCGCGGATGGACATCGATTTGTCGGTGTTGAGCGTGCCGAGGATCTTGAGCAGCGACTCGTTGTTGGTGAAGAAGGCGTAGAAGCGCACGCCGGCCAGTTCGGGATCGGTGATGATGATTTTCTGGTCGAAGCAGCGGGCCAGCTGTGCGGTGATGCCGTCGAGCGACTCGTTGAAGAAGTAGAAGCCGCCGCCCGTGGCGCGCGATTTATAGTTTTCGCTCTGGAAAGAGGTCATTTCCAGCGCTCCCGTCAGGCGGTCGTACTGCGCGACGTCGTTGCGGACCATGACGACCTCGTCGTTGCATTTGTCGCTGTTCACGTCGAAACGCACGCTGCCCTCGACCAGCGCCACTTCGACCAGCTGGTCGCTGTTGTAGGCCCGCATGTTGAATTTGGTGCCGAGGACTTCGACCTCGACGTCGCCGGCCGAAATGACGAAGGGATGCCGCTTGTCGTGCATGACTTCGGCGTAGACCTCGCCGTCCACGAAGATTTTGCGCTGGCGGCCGTTGAAGTGGGTCGGATAGGTTACGCGGGTGCCCGAGTTGAGCCACAGGAGCGTTCCGTCGGCAAGGCGCAGCTCGCTGCGCTGGCCCGCCGGCACGAGCACCTCCTCCCATTCGGGAGTGTGCGCGGTCTTGGTGTAGAGGAGCGAGACCGCGATCAGCAGCGGGACGATCAGCACGGCGGCGATCCGCTGCGTCCACCGGACGACGGTCGTCAGGCGGCGCGGTGCGGTGCGCGCCGGAACGGAATGGCCGATGCGGTGGCAGAACTCTTCGAACGCCGCCTGCGCCAGTGCGGGGTTTTCGCTCCGCACCTCGTCGAGCAGGGCGCCGAGCAGCCGGTCGGCTTCGGACGAATTGCCGTTGTCGGCGAACCATTGCTGGATGCGGACCTCCTCGCCGTCGTTGCAGCGGCCGTAGAAGTAATTCCGGACTTTATCTAATGTCGGTTTGTTCATCTCTTCATGCGTTTTATCGGCGGCCCGATGCTGCCGGTTACTACATAAAGAACAAACGAAAGCCCCGCACTACGTAACGGGGCCGGAAGATTTTATCGGGGAAAATTTCAGGGCAGGATGTCCAGAAAGACGATGATGGCCGGAATGATGTTGAGGTATTTGCGCAGCTCCTTCAGCGCCAGCTCAAGATGCTTGTCCACGGTGCGTACCGACAGGTTCAGTTGTTCGGCGATCTCCCTGCTCGGCATGTGCTCGAAACGCGACATGCGGAAAATCTGCTGCCGCTGCGGGGGCATCTTTCCGACGATGATCTCGACCTGCTCGGCAGTCTCCGCCAGATCGAGCTTCTCCTCGATCTCGTTCCGCGAAGGCAGGTTTCCCCCCCCTTGCTTTCGGTCTGCGCGATAGCCTCCTTTAGGGTCGTGAACGTGCGGCTCTTGGTGCGAAAGTAGTTGTATATTTCGTGTTTGGCCAGCACGAAAAGGTAGTTGCGGATGGATTTGGCCGCATCCAGCTTTTCGCGGTTCAGCCAAACTTTCATGAAGATATTCTGCGCGATGTCCTCCGCAACGGCGGTCTCTTTGGTCATGCCCTTGATGAAGGCGAAGAACGTCGGGTAGTATTTGTGGAACAGCACCTCGTAACCCGCGATGTCGCCGCGGATGAGCTGCCTGAGCAGGTCCTGCTCTTGCGGATCGCAATTGACGAAGGTGTTATAAACGGATTCTTTCATTATCGGGACTACGTTCCGGAAACAGCATGCCTTTCCCTGCAGCACTCGGATCTGCTCTGAAAAAAGAGGGTGGGTGCGGAAGATGCTATGACGAAGATAAGCATAATCTTTCGAAAAACAAGCGGCAATCCGGGGAATTAACACCCCGGTCGCCGAATTTTAACGGGGCTGCAACAATTCCCGGAAGATACCTATTTTTATATATAAAGGGCCGCGGGAGCACGCAGTGCGGGGCGGTTTTTCGGGCGGTCTCTTGGTCGAAGACCGCATCGAAGGCTGCGCGCAGGCGGGCTTCGTCGCGGATCAGCGCCCGCAGCTCCTCCTGTTTGCGGGCGTTGTCCGATTCGGGAATCCAGAGCCGGAGGTAACCGCCTTCGGCGTACTTTTTCCGCAGGTGCGCAAGACAGCGTTCGAAGTGTCCCTCGTGGTCGAGTGCGGGGCAGTGGGACAGACCGTACTGCACCGTACGGCGGAGCACGGTCGCGGGGTCGATGCAGCGGTCGGCTTCGGCGACGATGCGTCCGTAGATCGTGCGGGGAGCATGGTCGGACGAGGCCCGGTGGTCCTCGACGGCGTCGCGCATGACGGCCAGCTGCTCTGCGGTGAACCAGCGCCGCAGCTCCGTGTCGGCGAGCAGGATTTCGCCCGAATGGATGTGGTGCAGCTCCCGGCCGCGGGCCAGCCCCGTGTCGTGATAGGCGGCGACGGCGTAGATCATGTCCGCATCGACGTCGTAATGCCGCGCCAGATCGAGACTCTGGGCGATGACCGTGCGGACGTGGTCCGTGCCGTGCGCCGCGTCGAAGGATTCGTAACGGGGGATGATCTCCGTTTCGATATAGATTCTCAGCTCTTCGGATGGTTGCATGGTGCAAAAATAAGCATTTGGCGGGAAGTGCGGCATCGGAAAGATATTAAAAATTTTTAGTTTTGTTCGGGCTTTTCACTATCTTTGCATCGGTAAAGTTAGGGAAAATGAAGTCGGAAGCGGAATTGAAGGCTGTCACGCAGTTCGTTGCGGAGTATGCCACCCGGCTGATGGGGTCCGGAGTGCATACCTCGCGCGTGGTGCGCAATACGAAACGTCTGGGCGAGGCGCTCGGCGTGCGCGTCATGGTGTCGGCCTTTCAGAAAGTGGTTACTTTCTCGGTTTATGACGACGAGAGCGGACGGGTTTACAGCGAGGTGGCTGACATTCCGCCGCTGCCGATCAGCTTCGAGCTGAACTCGGAGCTCAGCGCCCTGAGCTGGGACGCCTGCGACCTCCGCCTGTCCCTTGCCGAGATTCGGCGCCGCTATGACGAGATCGTCGCCCGGCCTCGTCTGGACCCGATTTTCACACTGATTCTCGTCGGACTGGCCAACGCATCCTTCTGCCGGCTTTTCGGCGGGGAGTGGTGTGCGGTAGGCATCGTCTTTACCGCCACGCTGCTCGGATTCTACCTCAAGCAGCGGATGCAGGCCAAGGGATTCAATCACTATGTCATTTTCATCGTATCGGCCTTCGCGGCTTCTATGTACGCTTCGGTGGCGATGATTTTCGATACGACTTCGGAGGTCGCCATCGCCACGAGCGTGCTTTACCTGATTCCGGGGGTGCCGCTTATCAACGGCGTGATCGACATCGTCGAGGGGCATGTGCTGAACGGTATCGCCCGCCTGACGTCGGCGCTGATGCTGATCGTCTGCATCGCCGTCGGATTGTCATGTACCCTGATGATCGTTAAAAACGGATTGCTATGACGCTGCTCGCCATTCTTTCGGACGGATTTTTCGCCGCGGTGGCGGCCGTCGGATTCGGAGCCGTGTCCGATCCTCCGATGCGGGCCTTTCCGGCGATCGCCCTGCTGGCCGCTGTGGGGCATGCCCTGCGTTTCTGCCTGATGGACACAGGCGTGGATATCGCTTCGGCGTCGCTGTGCGCTTCTGTGGCGATCGGTATCGGAAGCCTGCTGCTGGGAGGCCGCATCCACTGTCCGATGACGGTGCTGTTCATCCCCGCGCTGCTGCCGATGATCCCCGGCATGTATGCCTACAAGACGGTCTTTTCGATGATTATGTTCATGCAGAATCTCGACGATCCCTCTGCCGCGGGGTATCTGGCGGCCATCGTCCGCAACGGATTCGTTACTTTCAGCGTGATTTTCATGCTGGCTGCGGGAGCCGCCGCGCCGATTTTCCTCTTCAACAAACGCGCACATTCGCTGACACGCAATAAAAAACAGATTCACAGCTGATTATGGAACTCTTTTGGCAAACTATCGCAGACTACAATACGATGACTTGGCCCGTGCAGGCGCTCATCGTGCTGGCGGCCGTCGTCCTGACGGCGCGTCTCTATCTGCGCCCGACGCACCGGGTGAAAACCGCAATGAAATGTTTTCTGGCGTTTCTCAATGCGTGGATCGCCGTCGCCTATTACCTCGTGTCGTGCGAGGCGCGGGCTTACAGCGGAGTCATGGCGTTTTTCTGGGGCGTCATGGCCGCCGTGTGGATTTATGACGCGGTCGTCGGTTACACGACGTTCGAACGGACGTACAAACACGACAAATTCGCTTTTGCGCTCTACCTGATGCCGTTCCTCTATCCGCTGATATCCCATCTGCGGGGACTGGATTTCCCGATGACCACTTCGCCCGTCATGCCCTGCACGGCGGCGATCTTCACCATCGGACTGATGCTCTCGTTCTCGAAGCGGATCAATCTGTTCGTCGTGCTGTTTCTGTGTCATTGGTCGCTGATCGGCTTTTCGAAGGTTTACTTTTTCGGCATTCCCGAAGACCTGCTTTTGGCGAGCGCGCTGGTGCCGGCGCTCTATCTCTTTTTCAAGGAGTATATCGACGTCAATTTCCGCCGCAAAGCCAAACCCGATCTGTGGGTGATGAATATGCTGCTTCTGGCGATGTGTTCGGGACTCGGCGTCTTTTTCGCCGCGACCATCTGGCAGCAGCTCGCCGGAATGGCCGGATAATGCCGGCCGCCCGGACGTCTTCACCGGACCGGGGATAAAAAAATCCCTCCTTTGGTAAGGAGGGATTTGGGGAGGAGTGTCGGAATGGCCGGTAGGAGCTGTCCCGCCGACATCCGGTTATTTCGCGTACGAAACGGCGCGGGTTTCGCGGATGACGGTGATCTTCACCTGACCGGGATAGGTCATTTCGTCCTGAATCTTCTTGGCTATATCGTGCGAGAGTCCTTCCGATTCCTGATCCGAAAGTTTGTCGGCTCCGACGATCACGCGCAGTTCGCGGCCGGCCTGAATGGCATAGGTCTTGACGACGCCGGGGTATGACAGGGCGATGTCCTCCATCTCTTTCAGACGCTTGATGTAGCTCTCGACCACCTCGCGGCGTGCGCCGGGGCGTGCGCCCGAAATGGCGTCGCAGACCTGAATGATCGGTGCGATCAGCGAGGTCATCTCCACCTCGTCGTGGTGGGCGCCGATGGCGTTGCAGACTTCGGGTTTCTCCTTGTATTTCTCGGCGAGTTTCATGCCGATGATTGCGTGCGGCAGTTCCGGTTCGTCGTCGGGCACCTTGCCGATGTCGTGCAGCAGGCCTGCGCGGCGGGCGATCTTGGGATTCAGACCCAGCTCGGCGGCCATGATGCCTGCGAGGTTCGCCGTTTCGCGGGCGTGCTGCAGCAGGTTCTGGCCGTAGGACGAACGGTATTTCATTTTGCCGATCATGCGGATCAGTTCGGGATGCAGGCCATGGATACCCAAGTCGATCGTGGTGCGTTTGCCGACCTCGACGATCTCCTCCTCGATCTGTTTCTGGACTTTGGCCACCACCTCTTCGATACGGGCCGGATGGATGCGGCCGTCGGTCACCAGCTGGTGGAGCGCCAGACGTGCGATTTCACGGCGCACGGGGTCGAAACCGCTCAGGATAATGGCTTCGGGCGTGTCGTCCACGATGATTTCGATGCCGGTTG
>ENA-OOYX01001175-OOYX01001175.1-human-gut-metagenome-genome-assembly--contig:-NODE-1175-length-11977-cov-1.718504_pt1 | contig 11977 bp, 8 predicted proteins | sample MGYA00241182_ERZ501387 | MGnify/ENA primary metagenome ERZ501387 (study PRJEB25962, sample SAMEA2042740) | human gut metagenome | biome: human gut; feature: human-associated habitat; material: faeces...
CGGGTTGAAGAAGTGCATACCGATAACCGGGCGGTCAAGACCTGCACCGATCTCAGTAATGGACAGAGAAGAGGTGTTGGTAGCGAATATGCAGTCTGCCTTGCAGATAGCGCCCAGCTCTTTGAAGGTCTGTTTTTTGATCTCCATGTTCTCGATTGCTGCCTCAACTACGAGATCGCAGTCGCTGCAGATAGTCTTAACGCCGGTATGGATTCTGGCAAGGATCTTGTCTGCATCCTCTTTTGCCATCTTTCCTTTTGCTACTCTCTTCTCAAAGTTCTTGGAAATTTTCAGTTTGCCGTTGGAAGCAAACTCTTCGTTAATATCACACAGGCATACTTCATATCCATCTACCTGGGCAAATGCCTGAGCAATTCCGGAACCCATGGTTCCTGCACCAATAATACCAACTTTCATGACAAATCCTCCTGAAATTATACAACTATAATTTAACTAACTATCTATTGTTAAACTGCTCCACTTTCCGTTTCTCAAGGAATGCTTGCATACCGTTCTTCTGATCTTCTGTCTCGAAGCATCCGCCAAACAGTTTTTCCTCGATCACGATAGCCTGATCCATATCAGTCTGAAGTCCGTCGTTCATCGCCTTCTTGCTGTTTCTGACAGCGATCGGAGCCATCTTTGCGATAGCGCCTGCCAGCTTCTTCGCAGCCGGCATCAGCTCTTCCTGTGTATAAACAGCATTTACAAGTCCGACACGGTATGCCTCATCCGCTTTGATGTTGCGGGACGCAAATACCATCTCTTTTGCCTTGCCCGGTCCGATGAGACGTGCGAGTCTCTGTGTACCGCCGAAGCCTGGTGTGATACCAAGACCTACTTCAGGCTGTCCGAATAATGCATTGTCCGAGCAGATACGGATATCACAGCTCATGGCAAGCTCATTGCCGCCGCCGAGTGCGAAACCGTTTACTGCCGCGATAACCGGAACCGGGAAAGTTTCGATCTTGCGGAAAATATCGTTGCCGAATTTACCGAAGTGCTCGCCCTGCTCCTTGGTCATCACGCTCATAGCAGCGATGTCAGCACCGGCTACGAAAGATTTCTCTCCTGCGCCGGTCAGGATAATTGCACGAATTTCGGAAAGGTCTACTGCATCAAATGCAGCTTCAATATCCTTCAGCACATCCTCGTTTAACGCGTTCAGTGCCTTCGGACGATTAATAGTTATGACTGCGACGTGTCCGTCTACCTCATAGTCTACAAATCCCACTTCCAGTTCCTCCTAAAAAGCTCTTGAATTGAAATACGTAAAACCAGAAACAGCCGGAGCGCCGGGGATAAGCCCCGACGACTCCGGTTCTGCGTCAGAAATTAGTCTCTCTCAACGATCGTTGCGCAGCCCATGCCGCCACCGATACACAGAGTAGCCAGACCCTTCTTAGCGTCACGTTTCTGCATCTCGTATAACAGAGTTGTCAGGATACGGCAGCCAGATGCTCCTACCGGATGTCCGATAGCGATTGCACCGCCGTTTACGTTCAGGATGTCTTTGTTGAAGCCAAGGTCACGAGCTACAGCGATAGACTGAGCTGCGAATGCCTCGTTTGCCTCGATCAGGTCGAAGTCTTCTACCTTCCAGCCTGTCTTCTTCAGAACTTTCTTGGTAGCTGCAACCGGTCCAATACCCATGATGCTCGGATCTACACCGCCCAGAGCGCCTGCTACCCATGTAGCCATCGGTTTGATACCCAGTTCTTTTGCTTTCTCTTCGCTCATAACAACGATTGCTGCTGCACCATCATTAATACCGGAAGCGTTACCTGCTGTAACAAGTCCACCCTCTTTACCAGAGCAGCATTTTAATTTTGCTAAAGACTCTGCTGTTGTACCTGCACGAGGTCCTTCATCTGTCACGAAATCTACGATCTCTTTTTTCACTTTAACCGGAACCGGAACGATCTCATCTGCAAATTTGCCTTCAGCGATCGCTTTTTCACATTTCTGCTGGCTGTTTGCTGAGAACTCGTCTAATTCTTCTCTTGTGATTCCATATTTATCACATACGTTCTCTGCTGTGATCATCATATGATAATGATTGAATGCATCTGTCAATGCATCGTTAACCATTGTATCGATGATCGTTGCATTGTTCATACGATATCCGAAACGAGCTTTTGTCATAGCATATGGTGCCATTGACATATTTTCCATACCACCTGCAACAACGATATCAGCTTCTCCTGCCATGATCATGGTAGCTGCATCATTGACACATTTCAAACCAGAACCACATACAACGTTGATCGTGATTGCTGGAACTTCGATTGGGAGTCCTGCTTTGATAGAAGCCTGACGTGCAACGTTCTGTCCCTGAGCTGCCTGGATTACACAACCCATTTTAACTTCGTCAACCATCTCTGGTTTAACACCTGCTCTTCTTAATGCCTCTTTGATAACGATTGCACCTAAGTCTGCTGCTGGAGTATTGCTTAATGCTCCACCCATTTTACCAATTGCTGTACGGCATGCGCCTGCTAAAACTACTTTTCTTGCCATTTTGAATTCTCCCTTCGGTTTTGTGGTACAAAACACCGCTCATAATATGCAGTATATTTTGTTTCCTTCATAATAAATCTGCCGAAAAACGTTGTTATTTTTTTAACAATCTTTTAGTAAAAAAAATAAATCTAAAATCTCTTCTTTTAAATTTAAATTTTCTTTTTCCTGATTTTCTACGTTTTTATGTATTCGGCTTTTTTATTGGCTTTTCAGTACTTTCTCATGCTACCATATTTTATTTTCAAATGCAATAGCTTTCTTTTTTTTTCACACTTTTTTCAGTATTTAAATTTGGTTTTTACCTATTTTATATACTGTTTTTCGTTAAAAAATTATCATGCGCAACCGCTCAATTCCACAAAAAAGAGACGTTTTTTGTATATTTCTTACAAAAACGTCTCTTTTTCCATTTGGTTTCAAAAATGATTTTTATGTAATTTGCGCATTGACAGCCGTATTAGTAGAATATGTGATGTCCGATGATCGTTCCTTCCAATCCGTCGATCACAGTTCTGAAATAGAGACAGCTGTTTGTGATGTTCCCGTTAAGCACCTCCTGTGCCGCCTGCATACAGGTATTATTTACCCCCTGCTCGAGGCGGAGCGCATATCGTCCACTGGCTACCGGAGAAAACTGTCCGCTCTGATAAATCACACCGGATACGGTATTCGGGAAATAAGAGCTTCGCACACGGTTCATGACAACACTTCCGACTGCAAGCTTTCCCTCATATGGTTCACCGTCTGCCTCACACTGGATGATCGCACCTAACAGGTAAAGATCACTGTCACTTGGGACATAAGAAAATTCGCCGTTGTTCTCAGCCTCCTGACGCTTGATCTCCGCCATTCTCGCAGCGTCTTCTTTTGCCTTCTGGATCTCTAACTGTTTTTCCAGTTCTTCCATCCGTGCGATCTGACTGTTGATATCATTGACTTTTCCCTGGGCGCTGCTCAATTCAGAATTGGTCTGGCTGATATTTGCCTGTGTTGAACTGATAAGGCTGTTTACAGAATTCTGTTTTACCTTCATGTCATCCTGCATGGCGAGCAGTTCCTGCTGCTCACTCTCGAGATCCTTCTTCTGTTCTTCAAGAGAAGCTTCCTCTGCCGCAATCTGTTCCTGCACCTGGATAAACTCCTCTAATTTCTGTCTGTCATACGAATTGATCTCCGAAATATACTCCGTCCGGTTCAGAAAATCAGAAAAGGATGATGCCGATAACAGCATCTCAAGCATCGGTGTATTTCCATTTTCATACATATAGCGGATACGTATCTTCATATCCTCATACTGGCTGGCTGACTGCTGCTTTGCAGCTTCCAGATTATCCTGCGTCTGATCGATCTCATCCTCAAGATCTGACAGTTCTTTTTTCTTATCATTGATCTGTGACTCAAGGGCATTCATGGACGAAACAATGTTGGTCATCTGTCCATTTAAATTGTTCAGGTCGCTCTCTAGCTGGCCTTTTTTTCCATTGATATCATCGACCGCATCCTGTGCATCTTTCTGCTGGTTTTTCAGATTGTTGATCTGATTTTTTGCATTGTCAATATCTTCCTGCGTGACATCTGCATAAGCTGTTGTCACGGTAAGACAGCACACTAATGCTGCCGCTGCAAATATTCTTTTTAAGGGGATTTTTTTCATAGGTACCTCATTCTGTTGAAATATTCCTGTATCTGCTCTCAAAAAATTTCTTTCAAGAACCATGATAGCAGATTGTATTTAACCTTTCAATATGCTATATTTGGTATGTATCAGCTTGTTTTTATTTTATCATATTTGCATCAGGAAAGGTATGGGGGTATATGCAGTTTGTAAGATCACAGGATTTAAAGCCGGGAATGCGGCTGGCAAAACCCATTTACAATAAAATGGGGGTTTTATTATATGAGCGCAACACAAAATTAACACTTCAGAGTATAAACAGTATTGATAATTTCGGTCTGATCGGCATATTTATTCTGGAACCGGCGGAGCCTGTTCCTCCTCTTTCCAAAGAAGACCTTGAATTTGAGCAGTTCCAGACTATCTATATGTTCAAATTGAAAGACTGCATGGATAAGCTTCTCGCACAGAAAAATATTCCGGCAATCACGGAACTCGCACAGAATATATACACACATTATGGTGCATTAGACCACAAACTTAATTTCACACAGAACCTCAGAAGTTCTGCTGATTTTGTATACAAGCATTCGATCAGTGTTGCGATCCTCTCTGCGATGATCGCAAATGAGATGCATATTGAGCCGGAAGACTCCCAGTCGCTGATCGCAGCTTCCTTATTATATGATTTTGGTTATCTCTCCGTTCCAAAGAGTATTTTAGATAAGAATGAAGATCTCTCTGCTTCCGACCGGGATCTCATCCAGTTAAAATCAGAACATGGGTATGAGATCATCCGTCCGCATTTTGCAGAACTCGGCTTGAATGAAACAAGCCTTGAGATCATCCAGAACATTATATTTGAAGACCATGCAACGATCAGCCCAAGACCTCCAAAATCACCAGTCCAGCTTTTGATCGATATTTTGAAGGCTGCGGACAAATTTGACCGTCTGACTGCCATGAACATTAACCATGCACCAATGTCAGAGCTGGCTGCCATGACATTTTTTTACAGCCACATCTCAGAATATAACCGTTCTGTGATCACCGCTCTGGCAGACAGCATCCAGATCCTTCCTACAGGTGCTTGTCTCGATTTTGCCAATGGAGAAAAAGGTCTGGTGCTTGCTGACAATCCGGCTGATTTTCTGCATCCTATGATCCTGAATTTCAAGGATAACCGGATTTATGATCTGAGCGATCCGGAAACCTCGGATCAGTTACAGATTGTAGATATTATGAAGACAATGGATAACCGTATCGCCATAGACAGCGATACACTTAAGCATTTTGTTGCAGATCCATATATTAAAGCGACCGCTGACCGTTTCCGTGCCCAGAAAGAAAAAATCAGCCGCCGCAAAAATGGAACATCTGCCATTCCGCACGCAAAACAGCCGGTTATGGACAAACCTGTCCTGCCTGCGTCACCAGTTTCAGCCGTATCCATTGCTTCCAGAAATGAGGTAACACCTCCTGTAAAGAAACAGCGTCCGGCAAAGAGGAAAAAATTAATTTGATGTGCATAGCATAAAAAAGCTGATGTATTCAGACGTTACATCTTTTCCGTCTGAATGCACCAGCTTCTTTTTTACTGTGCACTTGTCAGATAACTTGACACGCAGTACAGTGTCTGTCCATTATAGTCAACTCTTGACCAGCCATAGTCTGTATTGATTCCGGTTCTCGTCACGGTCTCGCCATTTTTTAAAACTGCCGCAACTGCTGCATCCGGGTTTGTGACACTCGGAAGTGTTCTTAAATTCACTTCGATCTTCGCTGTTACCACGTCATTGCATGCAGTAAATTTTGTTTTCAGTCCGTCTCCGGATCCTGAGCCGTCCGCTGCTGTTGTCTCTGCAGTCGTATTGGCTGCAGGTGCTGTATATCCAAGATCTGTCGTCAGATAACTGGACACTGCATATAAAGTCTGTCCATTGTAACTTACTCTTGACCAGCCACTGCTGCTTACGCCGGTTCTTGTCGCTGTCTCGCCATTCTGCAGGGTTGCCACAACTGTTGCATCAGAGCCCTGACTCGGAATGTTTCTGAGATTTGTGGACTGTTTTGCCGTAACAGTTTCACTTACATCGGAGAAATTCATCAATGCTTCTGCGTCTGCACTGACTGTTTCCGGTGTCACATCACTTTTTGCATCTGCAGTTCCCTCATAACCGAAATAGGCAATATCAACATCAACCGGCTTACTGATCCCTGCCACTGTTCCCTGATTGGTGTACTGCCACATTGCGTGTGTTCCCGTGTAATCGGACTGTGCAGTCTGTGGATATGGTACAGATGGATATTGGGACACCCAGATTTTATAAGTTTTTTCAATTCTTGAAGTATCCCATTTTGCATCGCCAAGCATCTCATTTTTTGCCGCATAAAACATTGGCGTGTAGCCGCGGTTATAGATCTCATTTAAAAATGCGATCGCCATGTCAGTTCTCTCCGACTGTGTCATAGCATACTGTCTGCTGTCCGCATTTTCAAATCCTTCACAGTTAAATGCAACCGGATAGGTGATCTGATACTGGGAAATATAATCTGCCACCCAGTCTGCCTCCTGCACCGCTTCATCCGTTGTGACGGCTGTTGAAAAGAAGTATGCCCCTATTTTTATCCCATTTGCCTGCGCTTCCTGAGGCGAGTGGTTAATAATGGCATTACTGTTTCCAGCCATATGAATTGTTCCACTTTCAAATTCATGTACACCGGTCAGCACCTTAATCAGTGTTGATTTACCTGCACCATTCTCCCCCATCAGTGCGTGGATTTCGCCCTTTCGAAGGGTAAAGTCCACATGGGAAAGGGCACGGACTCCTGTAAAGTTTTTGCTGATATCACGCATTTCCAATACTACATTTTGTTCCATATTCTTTCCACCTGCTTTCTAAACTGGTTTACCCCTCATTTACTGAAAAGCTTCAGTAAAGCGGGTATCTGTAAATCATTTCGGCATAAAGAGAGCGTGATTCATAAATCCGGGTTTCTCCGAATTATGAACCACGCTCCGGATTGTTTATATTTCTTCTATTACACGTCTATTATATGTTGTCAAAAATTAGTATGCACGTCCGTCAATAATTTCCTGTGTGATAGGTGTTACGTCATATTCGCCCTCTTCATCAAGACTGTTTACAGCTTTAACTTTATCAACTGTATCATCTGTAGCAAAGATTTCTTCATCTACATAGTTCAGTTTTTCAACTTCTTCACCAGCTTCAAGAGCTTTGATCAGTTCTTCTGCACGTGGTCCGTGTAATGGGTTACACTCAACATCGCATGCGATCTTGCCGGCCAATGTATCTGTTAAACCAGCATTTGTTGTATCAAAAGACATAACCATGATTTCACCGTTTGCGATATCAGATCCTACTGTTTTACCAGCTGCTTCGATAGCATCGATAGCACCGAATGCTTCGTTATCGTTCTCGCAGTATACAACATTAATATTGTCATACTGTTTCAGCATGGACTCCATAACTTCCTGTCCTTTAGCCTGTGTGAATTCACCGGACTGCTGAGCAAGTAAGTTCCATCCATAGTTGTCAACACCTTCTTCAAGGCCTTTAGAACGTCCAATCTGAGCTGTAGATCCGATTGTACCCTGGATATCAACGATGTTAACATCTTTTGCATCGATTCCCTTAGCTGTTGTGTATGCATTCAGCCATTCAGCTGCTTTTCTTCCTTCGAGTAAGGAGTCAGTTCCGATCCATGTTGTATATAAGCTGTCATCAGATACATCAACCATACGGTCTACGATGATTACAGGAATATCAGCATCTTTAGCTTCCTGGAGAACTGTATCCCAACCTGTCTCTGTTACAGGAGCTAAAAGAATGTAATCAACTTCCTGCTGGATGAAGTTACGGATTGCTGTTAACTGGTTTTCCTGTTTCTGCTGTGCATCGTCGAAGATTAATTCATATCCGTTCTCTTCGCTGAATGTGGATTTCATGGATTCTGTATTAGCTGTACGCCAGTCAGATTCAGCACCTACCTGTGAGAAACCAACTGTGATTGTGTCGTCCGCTGCTGCTACACCCACTGCCGGAACAACGCTCATACCGCATACCATTGTTGCTGTTAATAAAGCTGACACGATTTTTTTCTTCATTTTGTAAATCCTCCCGATTCATTTAAGATGTCTTTATTATAGTAAAAATCCAGGAAAATTCCATAGAATATTTTCCGCAAAAAGTTTATTCTTCTATCATATTTTGTTCATAATTTATACAAAGTTTATTTTTTTATTGCGGAAGTTGGATTTTTTATTGTGCATTATAAATATAGAAATAAATTATCAGCTTTCTTTTATATTCACTTTGCACAATCCAGCATTAGTCGACATAATTCATACATTCCATTATTTGGCAGACCTTCGTAAGTCTCTATCAGCAGGCCATAAAACTGTTATTAGATATGAATAAACAATAAAATAATTGACTTTATCCACCTGAATACATAACAAAAGCTGCATATCTGTTAAGATTCTTAACTTCATGCAGCTTTTTCTTTGTTTATCTTGAATTGTTATCCCGGTTAATTTTTTTCGCCATATACACTTCCATAACCGTACCTTCTCCCTCTGTAGAAGAAATCTTCAGTCCATAACCCGGACCATAATAAAGTACAATTCTCTCTGACACCGCAGCAAGTCCGAACCCGGCACGTTCACCGGTGCGGATGGCTTCCTGTACTTCATAAAGACGTTCCGGTGTCATTCCCTGACCATTGTCAGTCACTCTCAGCATCATATCATCTCCCAGATTGAATCCTTCAATAAGAATCTTACCTTTTCCACGCTTATTCTTAATTCCATGATAAAGAGCATTCTCCGCTAACGGCTGCAAAGTAAGCTTCGGCACCATCACTTCATCCAGTTCCGGCGGAATATTAATCTCAAATTCCATAATATCCCTGTATCTTGACTGCTGAATCTCCAGATAACTCAATGTGTGGCGTTTCTCTTCCGACAGCGGAATGATATCCTTCCCCTTCGAAAGCGAAGTGCGGAAAAAAACAGACAGACTTGTGATCATATCCACTGCATCCTGCTGCATACCACCCTCCACCAGCCACACAATAGTGTCCAGTGTATTATACAGAAAATGCGGATTTACCTGTGCCTGGATCAGCTGCAGCTCCGTCATATGCTGTACCTCCTGCTCCTTACGCACATTCTCAAGAAGCCCTTCAATCCTTCCTGCCATCTTTCTGGTACCGGCATCAAGCTCCTGGATTTCAACACTGTCGGCAGATACTGCATTAATAGTTTTGTACTCTCCTTTTCCAACCTTCTTAATATTATGGAGAATTTCAGAAATCGGTTTGGTAATGCTGTATGTCAGACGGAAAGAACGCCGCAACAGAATAGCCGTAGCAACCAAAATCGCCGCACACATAGTGATGATCGTCAGACGTACATTTCCAGCCAGTTGAGACTCTATCTGCACCAGTTCCGTCGCCTCCTGATAAATATAATTCTGCATTTCTTTCTCAAAGAGCGTGGTCAGGATTTCTGTATTATTTGCCACAAATTCCTGTCGTTCCTGATAATTCTTTATCTCAAGAAGCTGATTCATCCGTTTCTTAAGATTCTCCAGATAGTTAGTCAGATATTTCAGAGAACGCAGGCTTTCCTTCTTTGATGTGGTTTTCTTCAGACTCTCCACAGTACTGATTGCCTTGTCTACCTGCTCTGTCGGCAGCCCGTCCTTACCTTTTCGCCCGATAGTCACATAATAGATATCCATATCCACTTCATCTTTAAAGCTCATATCATTATTGGAATTTCTATAGTTTGCATTATATTCCGAACTCACCGCCAGATTATTAGACAACTGATTATATTCATTTGTATAATGCCAGAAAAAAACAAGAAGCACTATGATCAGAATTGTCATAGGGATCATAGTGCTCAGAAGCATCCACTTCATCTTTGTTTCCAGCTTCTCCTGTTTCTGCTTCATGAATCAGACTTCTCCTCTCGTCTTACGATACTCACTCGGAGTCATTCCCTGAGTTTTCTTAAAAAGATAGCTGAAGTAATGCGCATCCTTATATCCCACTTCCCCTGCAATCTCACTGGAACGTTTGGAAGTACAGCGAAGCAGCTCCTTTGCCTTGTCCATACGAAGCGAAGTCAGATACTCAATAAATGTCTGTCCCATATTCTGACTGAAAAGCGCACTGAAATGATTGGCACTCACATTCGCCGCATGCGCCACTCTATTCAGAGAAATCTCTTCATCCATATAATGTCCATCTATAAAATCTATTGCCTGCTTCAACACACTTCTGTTCTGACTGCCTGCATTTTCATCACGGATTGCAATGGCCCGTTTCAGGACTTCCTCTGCATATGCAACAGAAGCTTCTGTAGACTGGCTTGTCTTCTTCACAACATCATCTGTCTCTTCTCTGGACAATTCCGTATCATCATATCCAATTTTCTTAAGAAATGACAGTACAGAAAAACGCACATTCAAAACCACATAATTACGGAACACCAGTGATTTCATCGGTTCCCTGCCAATAGCATGGAAATAATCATGGACAAAACTGTCTACTTCATCTTCCAGACCACTGCTTAAAAATTTCTGAAGGATTTCCGGATTCAGGGCATTGATATTCACATTCTTAAGCTGAACAGCTTCTGTTTTTGAAGTATCTGCTGAATTCTCCTTTACCTGCTCAAGCATATTGTAATAAAGAATATGCCCGTCATACAGATAACGGAATGCATAAGTTCTTGCAGCCGTGTGATAACTCTGCTTAATTCTGCTCAGACGGTCTGCCTCCTCGCCGACTGCCACAAACCAGTCCACATTTGCTCTGGTTTCTTCCATGATCTTCTGAATTGTTTCCACACATTCGCATGTGTTCTTCTTTATCGTGTCTCGCTGCCCCTTGACCAGAATCGCATAACTGAACACCTGATGTCTGAAAAGCATCGCAACCGGATGACTGAGGAAATAATTCTCAATCTTCTTATGTACTTCTGCCTCCCAGTCTGAATATCCTTCCGACGAATTACAACTGCTGTCTGAAGCATCCGGTGTAAAAATCAGAATATTATAAGCCTCTGCCACAATATCAAGATTCAAACGATCTGCTCTCCGATAAATCTCTTCCAGATCAAAGTCCGCTCTCACCAGAGATTCAAAGAAATCACGGCTCGCATTCCTCTCATACTCCTGCATCTCCAGTTTGAATTTCTCATAATATTCCTTCTGCGTCTTCTCATGTTCATAACGATTATGAATCTCCTCCAAACGCTCAATAAATGCATTCTTAGTAATTGGTTTCAGCAGATAATCCTCCACACCAATATTGATTGCCTGCTTCGCATAGTTAAAGTCATCATAGCCACTAAGAATCACAATCTTAATGTCCGGCAACTCCTTCTTCACCAATTTACATAATGTCAGACCATCCATAAACGGCATCTTAATATCAGTGATCAGAAGATCCGGTTTGCTCTTTAATATCAACGGCAGTGCCATCTCCCCATCAGATGCTTCTCCTGCCAGTTCAAATCCATACTGCTCCCAGGGAATCATCTTCTTAATCATCTCCCTGATCACAACTTCATCCTCTACTAAAAAAGTTTTTAACATCCCTACTCACTCTCTCATACTAAAAAATCTACAGCAATCCTCTTAAATACATTATTTACGAGAACTTCTACATATCCATCATACAGGTTAACACCATAACTTTAATACATGTCGCACACTCAGGCAAGTTATTTTTTAAATGCTTCATGCCCTTAGCAGATTTTCCCAGCCTTAGAGTTACTTATCCCCCGGAACTGAACCCGAA
>ENA-OOYX01001208-OOYX01001208.1-human-gut-metagenome-genome-assembly--contig:-NODE-1208-length-11742-cov-6.504150_pt1 | contig 11742 bp, 8 predicted proteins | sample MGYA00241182_ERZ501387 | MGnify/ENA primary metagenome ERZ501387 (study PRJEB25962, sample SAMEA2042740) | human gut metagenome | biome: human gut; feature: human-associated habitat; material: faeces...
GACGGGTCGCTGCGGAATTGGTTGCAAACTATCCGGCGAAATCAGTACGTCCGCTCGAAATCAGTATGCCCACTCGAAATCATCGACATACATTACATTCGTCGAGCATCCCGTGAAATAATCCCCGTATTCATTGCAGGCGCAGGAAATTACCAACGAATAGCTGCCCTCTGCGGGTTTAGCCTCCTTGTCATACCAGTGAATCTGTATTTCCAAGTCTTTGAGCGCCGCACAAGAATTGAGACTATCGGTTCTTTCCTTGATAATCTATCGTTACATTGTCGCTGCCAGATGTCAAAGTCAAATGAATGGTACAATTACTATCGGAAACATTTCCGCTTATCGTCGCATTACTAATCGGAAAGCCTGCGATATTGACGGTTACCGGATTCGATATTGTTCCGTTTACACACGCAGCTGTTACTGTAATATCACCGCATGGAATCCACCCGTACCAAAAGTCGCTGATAACAAGTGTTACAGTTCCATTATCCACGGTAGCCGCAACGTTTTGTGAGTCGGTAGTCGTTGTACTGTCATTGACAGTAACGTCCAATTTCCCGCTATAATCAGTGGCAAAAGCACTCAATGAGCAGAACATCATCAATAAAAATAAAATCTTTTTCATGCTCCAAAAATTAAATGCCTAACATTTATCTTATTGCTTCACTAAATCCAACCCGATAGAGAAAGTTTCCGTAACGTCCCAATAGCGGGGAATCATATTTAAAAAGGTGCCTATCATTGCATACTCTTTGGGAATCAATGAAGAGAAAACTGACATTAGTTTGCTGAAATCAGAAGTTCCGTCTGTTCCTGCTTTGAACAGCATATCGAGCTGCCCTTTATCCAGGTATATGTATGTGTGCCCATTTGCCGTCTTGACATTCAAAGGCACACCGTTTTTAACCCAGTCAAGCAACGTGTTTATGGTAAGGTCGCTTAACTCTACTCCAAGAGTTGTCAATAGGCCTTTAAGTTGAGCGGGATTTTCCAATAGCTCGGAAACAAGGTTGCCAATTTCGCTATTGCCACTGTTCCCGCTATCTTCAAGAGCTTGTTTGATTATCGCATCGACATTCAGCTTGACTTTAAGTTTTCCGCTTTGTTCACTCCAATAAGCCAAATCCTTAGGAGATTGCAACCAAACCTTTCCTGTTATCAATTCATCTATTGACGGAATTTTATTGAGCATTGATATATCAAATGTTATCGCGTCAGAAGAATACGAGGCTGTAATATTACCGTCTTCTCCCAATGTAACCGTATTCAAGACTTGCGGAAGAATTATACCAAGTATTCCTCTAAAAGTAACAGCATTCAATTTCCCCATATTATATGGGGTTGCGTCAGGAGTATCCCAATCAATATAGAATGCGCCGGACAAAGGAACATTTGGTCTGGGGTTTGCTGCTCCATAGTCAAGATTACCTGTTGTTAATTCACCTAATCCGTAAGTCCCTGCCCAGCCCTGTGGGTCAGGAATTCTGATGTGATTGTCATCATCGTCGCTGCAAGCCGCGAATGCCACGACTGCGGCCAAGGTAATAAAGAGTTTTTTCATACGTCTGTAATTTTTATAAATTGGTTATCGTTTTGTCCGAATGTTTGTCAGAATGCGTAGCCGAACCCGATATTCAGGTAGATGGGATACATATTGAACGTGATGGTCTTGAAATCCTTTTCGAAAATATCGCTCACGCCCCACGTCAGGTTGCCCGAAACGGTCAGGTGCTTGAAGGCTTTCCAGTTCACGCCCGCCTGCACGCCCCACTGCACGGTGCGCAGATCGTCCGAGAAGTCGTAGGTCGCCCGTTTGTCCCCCTCGAACTCCACCTTGTTGCCCGTAGGGTCGTTTTCCCGGAGATACCCGTCGTACACATACCCCGAGAAATCCCCGCTCGTCCGGAACGACACGTAAGGCCCCATCTGCAGCCGCAGCCGCGGGTTCAGCTTGCAGGCCGCCAGCAGGGGCACCGACAGGAACGTCCCCCGGTACTTCGTCCTGACCCTTCCCGTCCAGTTTCCTTTGAGCCGCTCCCCGCCGTCGCCGATGATCTCCATGCCGTAGTTCTTCGTCCGGGCCCCGGTCTGCATTCCCTTGGTTTCGAGCCGCAGCCCCAGCACGACGCCCCAGCGCTTCTTCACCCCGAGCCACTTCACGACGTCGCCTTCCAGTGCGAAGCAGAACGTCGGCGAATAGCTGTCGATCCTGCGGATCTCCTCGGGCAGCGGCAGGGGCGACGTGCCGCCGATGTTGACGCCGGCCTTCACCTCGTATTCCAGCCCCATCAGTGCGGAGCGTATGATGCCCGGCGTGCGGTCTTCCTGAGCCCGGAGGCTGCCGCTGCCGAGCAGGAGCGCCAGCGCCGTTATCGCTATCGTCCTCTTCATAGCTCCTCCTTGTATTCCAGTGTCACCTCATCCACGCAGAGCGTGCTGCCCGGAGCCCCCTCGAAACGGTCGCCGTACAAGGACGAGGTGAAGACCACGGCGAGGCTGTAACGGCCTTCCGCAAGCTTTGCGGCCTCCACGCTCTTTCCCTCGCGGAATACGAACTCAATCCCGAAAGGCGTCCACTCGTCGGTTTCCACGGCCTCGTCCTGTGCGATCTGCGCCACGGCGAGGACATTGGGATTCTCCTCCGAAAGGGCGTTCGTGCCGTCGAGAGTCTTCATATCGTCGGTGCTCTCGTAGAAGACGGCGTAGATGTTGAAGCGGTCTTTCCGATCCGGCACGGGTTTCAGCTTGTCCGAAGCCGCGGCATCCAGTTCGTAGAACACCTCCCCGGAGCGATACTTGTAATATCCCCGCAGCGAGGTCGGGACATAGTCGAAGGGCATGCCGAAGCGCGTGGCCGTCAGCGGGTCTTTCAGGGCGTTCAGCACGTCGAACGTCCCGAGGAAAAGGTTACCCGCGGCGATGGGCATGTTCATCCTCGCACCGAACGATCCCGTCCTGCGGGTCGTCAGGGCCAGACACTTGTTCCGGTAACCGATACCGGACTGGTAGGTGGGATAATCCGCATAGCCGCTGCCGGCACCCGTCAGTGCGAAGCCCGGGTTGCCGCTGGCCCATGTCAGGATCTCGGCTCCCGCAGCGTCCGTTTCGTAGAAGATCTGGTATTTGCCGTTGGAATCCATCCGGGCGTTCTCGAAGCGGTAGACGGTGGTCGTCAAGCCCGACGTCGTGGCTTCGACTCTGTACTGCTTCTTCCAGCGCCCGTCCTCGGACGTCACCTCATAGGTCTGCGGGGAGGTGAAATCCCGCGTCGTGCCGCTTGCGGGAGAGATCGTGGCTCCCGGCGTGAGCGTGAATTCCGGGGAGAGGGAGCTTAGGTCGGTGCCCTTTTTCAGGTGAAGGGTGACCTTGTCGTTCTCGATGACGGGATCGCGGTTGAGCACGTCCCCCGGGAGCGTGCAGCTCTCGATGTCGGCCTCCGAGTTCGGAGCCTCCTCCTTGATACACGACACTGCGGCAAGACCTGCGAACAGCAGACATGCCGCCAAAGCGTTCAGTTTCATGATTGACAACCTGTTAAATTCACAGGCAAAAGTAGAATCTCATCACGAAACGGTCAAAAAAATTCATCGGGGGGGGATTTCAATCACGAACAGGCGGTTTTTAATCACGAACCCGTTTTCCGAAAGGTCATGCGCCCGAACAGCGGGTGCAGGTGTCGTTTTTCCGGCTGTATATTCCCGCCTGCCCGCCTGAAAGGGACGGCATCACCCCGATTTCCGCTCCGCGGCGCTTGTTTTAATGGCTGTTGCCGTATTATTGCAGGATAATCAAAGAAGTGACAGCAATATGGCAACCGTAAAACCTAAATTCCGGCCCTCGACCGTCGATGGCAAGGAGGGCACCCTGTTCTACCGGATCATCCACAACCGCCGGTCCCACCGCATCCGCACCGGCTACAAACTCTTCCCCTCGGAGTGGGACGAACGCTCGGGAGGCATTCTCATCCCGCCGGGCTCCGATGAAGGGCGTAAAAACTACCTCGCCGTGCTGCAAGAGCGCGTCGCCGGGGATACCGACCGGCTGAACCGGATCATCGCCTCTTACGAGCAGGAGCTGAGAACCTATACGTACGCCGACATTCTGGCGGATTATTCGGCCCCGGAGGGCGCCGATACGCTGTTCGGATTCATGAAGGAGATGATCGGCCGGCTGCGCCGGCAGGGACGGATACGGACCTGCGAGACCTACGATACGACCCTGCGCAACTTCACCCGTTTCCGAAAAGGACGGGACATGCGTTTCGGGGAGATCGACTCGGAGATCATGGTCGCGTATGAACTGCATCTCAAAATGACGGGCGTGAGCAAAAACACCTCGTCCTTCTACCTCCGCATCCTGCGGGCGGTGTACAACCGCGCCGTGGAGGAGGGTTTCTGCACGCAGCGGCATCCGTTCAAACACGTCTACACCGGCATCGCCAAGACCGCGAAACGGGCTCTGGCGCTCGATGCGCTCCGGCGAATCCGCGACATGGAACTGGCAGACCGCCCTCGGATGGAATATGCCCGGGATATGTTCCTGCTGAGTTTCTACCTGCGCGGGATGTCGTTCGTGGACATGGCCTACCTGAAAAGGGAGGACCTGAAAAACGGCATGCTCACCTACTGCCGGAAAAAGACCGGGCAGCGGCTTTCGATCCGCTGGGAGGCGTGCATGCAGCAGATCGTGGAGCGCTATCCCAACGGAAATCCGGCATACCTGCTGCCGATTCTTGTCCGCAGCGACGCCGACGAACGCCGGCAGTATAAGAATGTCGGACACCTGATCAACCGCAACCTGCGCAAACTCGGCCGGGAGATGGAGCTGGACGCTGCGCTCACCATGTACGTCGCACGCAGCCGGAATATCCTCCTTGCGGTCATCAGCGAGAGCATGGGCCACGATTCGGAGGCCACCACGAGGATTTATCTCGCTTCGCTGGATACGGCCGTCGTGGATCAGGCGAACCGGTTGGTTATAAATTCGTTGTCGGAAGAGGATCTGGGATGAGAGATCGAATCTCCTCGTAAGAGATATGCTTTCGCGGGCAAAGGTAGGCAAAAAATCGTTACGATCAATATCCGGGCTTATAATTTTAAAGTTCTGTTCGCATAAATGTTCGCATTAAGGGGCGATTGTTGGCTCAAAAACAGCTTACAAACTCACTAACAGTCATATGATCAACGCTTACAATCTGTAAGCATATCTCTTACGAGGAGATATTAAAGGTTTTATTAACTCAAACTTCTGGTTTATGAGAAAATTCGTACTACTCATTATGATTGTTCTGGGTTTCGGAGCATTGGCATCGGCGCAGAACAAGCAACTCTCCGGTACAGTCACGAGTCCGGATGGTAATCCTATTGCCGGGGCTACCGTCTTCATTGAAGGTTCTTCGACCGGCACAACGACGAATGCAGAGGGTAAATTTTCCTTATCAGCTCCCGCCGACGGAATGCTGACCGTTTCATTTATCGGCTATGCTTCGCAAACGGTCGCGATAGCTGGAAAAACACGCCTCGACATCATGCTACATGAAGATACGCATGCCATCGACGACGTCGTGGTAACGGGATACGGCGTACAGCGTAAAGCTTCGTTTACGGGCGCCGCATCCATCATCGGGGAGGACGTATTGGACAAGCGTACTGACGTGAACTTCGTGAAATCGCTTGAAGGCTCCGTCCCCGGTCTTCAGATGAACAACTCTACCAGCATGCCGGGCGTCTGGGGGTCTGTATATGTCCGCGGCCGCGGTTCGCTCAATTCGGGTACGCAACCTCTTTATGTAATCGACGGTATGCCCGTAAATTCGGATATCGAGGATAATTTCAGTAACAGTTCCAATAACTGGATCGATCCTATGTCGATGATTAATGCAGCCGATATCGAAAGCGTTACGGTTCTGAAAGACGCTGCGGCAACGGCCATTTACGGCTCCCGTGCTGCCAACGGCGTTATCGTCATCACGACCAAAAAAGGTTCAGAGGGAACTTTCAACCTCAATCTGGATATTAAACAAGGCTTTGTTTCCATGGGCAACAACAACATGGATTTTGCAGATGCTTTCCAGACGATGGAACTTTTTGCCGACGGATATACGGCCTGTTATGGCGGGGATCGTGCAGAGAACTACGACTATCTTGCAGACGAATATTTCGGTTGGGATCGCAAGTCCTCCTATGACTGGATGGATAAGGTAACACGGAAAGGGTATTATCAGGATTATAATACCGGCATTACAGGACGTATGGGTTCTACGGGTTATTATGCCAGCCTCGGGTATCTAAATACCGAGGGACTGGTAATAGGCTCGGACATGGAGCGTTTTTCGGGACGCCTGAATCTGGACAGCAAATTCAAACGGTTCACATTCGGATTCAACTCATCATACAGCTATGCTATCCAGAACGGTTTTTCGCAGGCAACAAGCGGATCAATGTCCTCGGCCACGGTCGCAGCTGTTTCTTCGATGAGCCCTATGGATCCGTTCTACAATGAAGACGGCAGCTACGCCAATATAAACCGCTATAATCCTCTGGCACTTCATGATTCGACCAAGGGAGAACTCAATCGCACATGGAACCAAACCGTCAATCTGAATCCTTACCTGCAGGTCGATTTCGGCAAGGGAATCTATGCAAAGACTTCCTTGGGCGCAAATATCAACGATATGCGTATTTATCAGTATTGGAGTGCCATATACAATCCGCAAGGAATGAATTATAACGGTTTGGGGCAGCAATTCAATTCAAAAAACACGGTAATCACGTGGACGAACACGCTCGGATGGAACTACACTTTTGATGAAAAGCACGATGTCGGCATCATGCTCGGACAGGAGATGCAGCGCAAGATGTATCATTATGACTATTATGCGAAATCGGATTTTCCGTTCGCGGACAACGGCATGCGCGACCTCTCGACAGCCGGCACGGAGCAGGGTTCAGAGTATTATAAGCAGGAAGCAACGCTGTCATCCTATTTCCTCGATGCGCACTATGCTTATGATGACAAGTATTATATTTCGGGATCGTATCGTCGCGACGGTTCCTCGGTCTTCGGTATGGATACTCGCTGGGGCAATTTCTGGTCTGTAGGCGCCAAATGGCGGCTTTCGGGAGAAAATTTCCTGAAAGACAACGAGGTCGTAACCAATGCCGCAGTACGAGTTTCTTACGGAACAGTGGGTAATCAGGATATCTCTTGGTATGCTGCACGCGGATTTTATGTATCAGGGTATAATTATAATCAGACACCGGGTATGGTTCCGGGGAGCATTGCCAACCCCAATCTGACATGGGAAGTGTCGAAAAAGTTTGACGCGGGATTCGACCTTTCGTTCATACAGCGTATTAATCTTACATTCGATTACTACAATGAGAAGACTACGGATGCGCTGTTCGAGGTGCCGCTCTCGATGACTACGGGGCAGACCTTTGTTTATCAGAATATCGGTTCTATCCGCAACCGTGGTCTCGAGTTTTCAGTCAATGCCACTGTTATGCAAAAGCGCGATTTCACATGGACGGCCTATGCGAACCTGACATGGAATCAAAACCGTGTAGTGAAACTCTCTACCGACGAGCCGATCGAGGACACCTATTCGATTATCGAGGAGGGACGCCCTTACAGGCAGTTCTATATGAAAGAGTATGCGGGTGTGGACCGGGAAACGGGAAAACCGTTATGGTATCTCAATGAATCCGGAGATGAAACGACTTCGAATTACAACGATGCCGCCAAGCGTTATGTCGGTTCGGCCGATCCGAAAGTATTAGGCGGCTTCGGAACGAATCTAAGCTGGAAAGGAATGGATTTCGGCATCGCGTTCAACTATCGTTTGGGTGGTAAAGTATACGATTCGGGAGCACGGTTTACAGGTTGGGGCATGTCGTTCCGCACTCCGCTCAAGGATGTCGCGCTCAATTCATGGACCGAAGATAACAAGGATGCCAAATATCCGCAATATATCTACGGAGATCCCGACAATGCCACGCAGACCTCTTCACGGTTCCTTTACGACGCCAGTTTCCTGCGCATCAGCAATATCACGCTGGGCTACACCTTACCGCAGAAATGGACGCAAAAAGCATTTATCCAGAAACTGCGCATCTATGTTTCGCTGGACAATGCCTATACCTTTACGGCCAGTGATTTCGTAGGCTACAATCCCGAAACCTACACCTCCGGCGTGATTGCATGGCAGTACCCCGCCACACGAACCTTCACCGGCGGCATTCAGATTACTTTCTAACTATCAGAACATAAATTAAAATACGAAAGGATATGAAAAAAGCAATATTGAAATTTTCCGCAATGATCTTACTGCTCGGCGGGAGTGTCGGTTGCGGAAACGATTTCCTCGATACGAATTACTTTCAGGGCGTAGACTCCGAGACGGCTCTCAACTCGGTCGGAAACATCGCCACGGCACTCAACGGTGCCTACTATAACCTGTTTACACGTTATTTCGCAGGCAACTACGCCATAACGATCGGTGACGTGCCGACAGATATAGCCTATTGGAACGGTCAAACGGGACATTGGGACGGTATTTATACCTTTACATTCACCGATACGGATCTCTACCTCTACTATATTTGGGATTACGGGTACAAAGTAGCCGATAATGCGGCGCGCATTATCGAGGCTGCAATAGCGCTATACGAAGAATCCGATGATAAGGCATCGCTGGATCTGTATCTGGCCGAAGCTTATGCCCTGCGGGGCTATGCCCAGTTGATGCTGACCAACATCTTCTGCCATCAGATCAAAGTAGACGGAACGGATTTTTCCGCACAGCCGGGAATCGTCGTCATAGACAAGCCTATCGAAGCGCTCACGCAAGTAAGCCGCTCGACTGTGGGACAGAGTTACGAAGCCGTGGTCGGTGATCTGAAAAATGCTCTGACGCATTTCACGGCGGCGGGAGGCGACAGAGGAGAACTTTATTATTTCAACGTAGCTGCGACATATGGTTTATTGGCCCGCACATATCTTTATCTGGAACAGTGGGAGGATGCGGCCGATAGCGCCCAAGCAGCTCTCGATGCCAAGGGAATCTCGGCATTAGCCTATACTGCCGCAGATTATAGGGCCCTTTATACCAGCAATGCCAATGTCGAGAGCATGTATGCGCTGGCGATTTCCGCTACGGACAACTGGTCGGCGAACTCCTGCGGAACGCTTTGGTCGACGTATAATTTCAGTCCCAGTCCGAAATTGCAGGCGCTTTACGAGACTACCGATTGCCGTGCTGCGATCTTCGGATGGGCCGGAACATCAACGGATGCCGTGCCCATATTTACCGGAGGGAAATATTCGTGCCACTCGTCCGGCAATTCCGCTTATGCGACCAACTATATCGTCAACGCTCCGGAGATGTTCCTGATCATTGCCGAGGCGAATGTTCAGAGCTCTACAGGAACCGTCGCTGCGGCACAGCAGGCATTGCTGAATGTCGCTAAACGTAATTCGGCGATTACATCGGCAAGTGACCTGCCTGCAAACAAGAGTGACCTGCTGACATTCATCAAGGACGAACGCGCCCGCGAACTGTTCCAAGAAGGATTGCGGCTTTATGACCTGCGCCGTTGGAATGAGAATGCGGACGTTTATGCGTATCAAGCGCCTAATATCGCTTTCACTTACACGGGATATAAGATCTCGGATTTGATTTTCCCTATACCGAGCGATGAAATCACGGCAGGATTCGGTGTCGAGCAGAATGAAGGATGGGCTGCAACATTGCCCAAATAAAAAATGAGCATTTCTTACCATAACAGTAAAAATAAAAAGTTCAAAATTTGTCGGAAATGTTCATCCGGAGGGGCGCCGTGACGGTTAGCTCCTCTTTTTGCTTTCTTATTCGAATTTTTATTCCATTTGCTTTGCATGTTTCAATAAATGGATTGCCGATGGCATAAAAAAGTTTTGCGACATAAAATAAACAATCTGATAGTTATCGATGCAGTTTTCGTTTTTTCCGCCTCCGTATTTGGCGTTGCTGCTCTTCGTAAGCCCGCGTATCAGCCAAATCCAATAGCGTATCCACGACTCCTGAAATGGGATTTGCCGTATGGCTTCGTTGTTCGTGCTGCTGTTCCGCGTGTCGTTCTGCGACCTGTTGCATCTCTTTCGGTGCCGGATACAATTCGTTGAAGACATTTGCCGAAAACTCTTTCCCCAGCACCGACCCGTTGGCGATGATGCCTGCATTGTGGTCAATGAAAGTCACGCCATAGATTCTGCCGACCGGATTGATGCGGAAGATAGCGTCGATGTTCTCCGCCTTGAGCAGCTGCCGGAACTCGTCCCGCGTATTGTGCGGACTCATGGCATCCCGGACTGTCTGTCGCAGCCGGTCGAGCGACCCGTCCTGCTTCAGCGCACTCTTCGACCGCTCGTAATACTTTTGAAGAGCCTTGTAGCCGACATCCCGGCCGATACGGCTCGATTTGAACGGCGTGCCGATGCCATAGCCGTCGTCGGTCAGGGCACCGTAGACAATACCCGCATAATTTCTGCCGTCGATAGTTCCCGTGCGCTCCTCGACCAAAACGTTAAACAGTTCCAGCAGCGTGCGGAACTCACCGTAGGACGAGCATTTATAACGGTTCAGGCAGGTGCGTACAACGGACGAGATCTGCTGCTTGACATTGCCTTCCCTGTAGTTTACCCTATGCAATCCCACCTTGTCGGCTTGCTCCTCACCCTTGATACTCGGATGCAGATTATATTTGCGTTCCAGATCGCGTAATATCTCCATCGAACGTCTTGCTTCGAAATCATGCGGCAGCTTATGTCCGTTCTCATCGACGCGCAACGATACGACATGAAGATGCTGTCGGTCGATATCCTTATGTTTGAAAACAATATAAGGCTGGTTGCCGTAGCCCATGCGTTCCATATATTCGCGTGCGATCTCCCGGAACTGTTCGTCTGTCAGCCTGTCTTCCGGTGAAGGGTTCAGCGAAGCATGGAAGACCGTATTGGTCGTTCTGCTGTTGGCTTCGAGGTACGGCCAGAAACTATCCATACAAGCGTCAATATCAAGGCGTCCGCATTTATCGTATGGTTCGAGCATCTTCTGCCAAAGCAGCACCTCGGCTTCATCCTTATCCACTTTCTCCTTGTTATAGCGCAAAGCCCCACCGGGCGAGGAGCCCGATCTTATATTTGCAACCACTCCTTAGCTTGTTTTGCGAGGTTCAGAATCTCGATACTGAGGGCTTTCAGCTCGCGGGTTCGCTGCTCCAGCATAGCGATCTGATGCGGGATCGCGACGTTGGAGAAGTGCGCATTGATGACCTTTACAATCTGGTTGTAGTTATTTCCCAACTTTTGAAATTGGAAATAAAAGTCATTCAGACGGGCAATAAACTGCACTTTCGAAGGGTCGCGTTTGACGACAACGAACTCTTCGGCGAAGATTCGTTTGACGATAAAACGGCTGCGGTTATGCTCCAATCCTGCCTTACAAAGCATCTGCTTAAAGCGGATATTCTCTTCCGTGGTGAGTTTGAAATTATACCTGTGGACTCTGGGATCTGTCGTTGTCGGGCGTCCGATCCTCTTTTTCGTGGTTGTCATCAGTCTGGTAGTTTAAGTGGCGTGACTCGGGAACGCCACCCAGCCTCGCAGAGCGAGCACCTTTGTATGCCGAAAAACTTTTCGGCATACAAAGGTACAGCTCGCTCCCATCTGGCGATGGGAAAAAACCGCGGCGGAGAATCT
>ENA-OOYX01001220-OOYX01001220.1-human-gut-metagenome-genome-assembly--contig:-NODE-1220-length-11677-cov-1.322922_pt1 | contig 11677 bp, 9 predicted proteins | sample MGYA00241182_ERZ501387 | MGnify/ENA primary metagenome ERZ501387 (study PRJEB25962, sample SAMEA2042740) | human gut metagenome | biome: human gut; feature: human-associated habitat; material: faeces...
GAGCTTTGCTCACGAGGTCGGCATGGCTTGTAGCCTCACTACTATCAACATTCTCTCCTAACAACAAACAGGGGCAAACATATGCTCCTGCCGCAAAATCATGCAGAAAGATAAATTTTTGTTACCTTTCCATTCACAACCTTAATTCGATTAGAAATGTTTGCCCAGTTTTTTGTACCTTTTATTCCTCTTTCTCTCATATAACTCTTAATTCCATAAGCATATTCTTCCAGTCCCTCACACTCAATCACCTGGCATTTTGAAGAAACTTTGAATTTACGAGTTTTTGATGCTATTTTTTTCCCATTTTCACAATTCGCCTTCTTCTTAGATTTACGCATACGGCCTTTTACAATTAATTTTCCACCACGATAATACATTTTAATTCGACAACCACTACTATCCCCATCACTTTTTGTCAATACAGTTCCCCAAAGCCAATACGAACTTGCCGCTTTAGCCTTACTTCCTCCGCTCCATTGACACAGTCCTCCAACCAAAAGGGATAACACCAATAACTTTACAATAATCTTCTTTCTCATTTTTCTACCTCCTAAAACATTCTTGATTTCGATATTATATCAAGAAAAAAAAGAAATTTCTTTGGAATTTTTCAATATAATTCTACCAAGCAACTCTTTAACTCATTTTTCCCTTTAATGGTTGCCTTTTTCTGAATTTTAAAAGTGCTCCTCGCCCTTTCGCGATATTTTACGCCACAAAAACAACTCTTTTAGGTGTAATTTCAAATTAGCGTTGCTTTTGATAGCAAGTTCCATCATTCCGATGCAACGCTTTTCCGCTTTTCAGACAATTTGCGTTGTTTTTCACGTTTTCGTCTCTATCCACACGCAACGCACAACACAGCAACACACAGCACAGCCGCCACGCAACTTAGCCATCACGCAACTTAGCCGCCATACAACACGAATGCGTCAAATCCAATGATTATACGTTGCCACGGTTCCAATCAGATTAATCGCAAACCCAAACACCAAAATCACCGTATTCCACTGCACAAACTTTTCACCCTTTGGTTTCCAGAGCACCAGGCCAAAGAACAAATACGGCATCATATCAAGCAGGTACCGGTTGCCAAACTGCCAGCCGCCAAGCGTTTTATGACAGCAGATAATCAACAAATGCGCCACCGCCAGAAGCGGAAGCATAATCAACAGTGTAAGATTTCCCTCTCTCTTTTTCACCAATGCATATATCCAAACGCCAATCATTGTAATAAAAATCGGTGCAATCAGCCAAAACGCCATTCCGTCCGATGAGAAAAACGAAAGCGCACCGCCGTTTTCCCCTGCTGCCGGCAGACGCAGATAATGCATTAAATTTTCTCTTAAATAAGAAAGATTAAACTGACCGGTCTTAGTTCTCGTAAACTCCGGCAGATAATTATGTCCAAATTCCGTGATATTGCCGAAGCGGGCATAATTAAGCGCCATATACGAAATTGCAATCGCACCACAGCCAATCACCCAGTACCATTTTTCTTTTACAAGCTGCCATACAGTCCCTTTCGGATTTTCTTTTTTGTACCCTTTCACCAAAAGATAAACTAAAAGAATTCCATAGAGCGCAAGCATCGGACGGCATCCCACGGCGCACGCCCAGAAAGCCAGTGCCAGACCGCCTTTATTTTGCAGCGTATAATACAGCGCCATCAAGCTGAGCGTAAAACTCATGCTCTGTGCAATAAACCACACATAGCCGTTCATTCCGACAAACAAATAACCGGAAGCAAAGTAAAGCATAAGGACCCAAAACAGTGAATGCTGTTTCTCCGCACTCGTTTCCCGGTAAAGCTTGACCGCATAAATACACCCGATTATCGTAACTGTAAGGGCAATAAAATGGTCCGGTGTATTTGTACCAAACAAGACAACAAACGGTATCAGTACATAGGAAGGAAACGGTGGAAAACTAACAAAATATTTTCCCTGATAAATGGCAAGTTCAAGCCACTCGTAATTCTGTCCTAAATCAAGTCTTCCCTTTAACCACGAATCCGTCTGCAAGGCATATGAATTATATGGATTACTCTGCCAAGGCCATTGTCCGGCAAATGCCGCAATCACCCAAAACGTACCAAGTAACGCAAGCGGCACAATGACATAAATCCAATCCACTTTTTCAAGCCATTTTTTCATACTCTCTCCTCCTATTTGTCCTCGTAATGCTCCAGAAAATGATGCTTTACACCATCTTTTTTATAAGCAATTACCGTATCTAGATTTACATTTTCCACACTCTTAAAAATATTTCCCTCAATAAAAGGATTTGTCTTCTTCAATTCATGAATCAGATTTTTAATTTCCAGCCGTTTCGAGCGAGTTTCCTCGTTATCGCATGTTGTACAAGTGTCCGTAAATTTGCACGCACACTGAATAAATTTCAAATCATTGTAATCGCGCCACGCCTTAATGTCATCTTCACGAACAAGATACAGCGGGCGAATCAACTCCATTCCCTCAAAATTTGTGCTGTGAAGTTTTGGCATCATCGTCTGCACCTGCGCCCCATAGAGCATTCCCATCAAAATCGTTTCAATTACATCGTCGTAATGATGTCCAAGTGCAATCTTATTGCAGCCAAGTTCTCTCGCAAAATTATACAAATGCCCTCTCCGCATACGGGCACACAAATAACACGGCGATTTCTCAATATGGTAAACCGAATCAAAAATATTCGATTCAAAAATCGTAATCGGCACATTCAGAATTTTCGCATTGTTCTCAATCACCTTGCGGTTTGCCTCGCTGTAGCCGGGGTCCATAACAAGAAATTTTACATCAAATTCAAACTTGCTGAAACGTTTCAAGTCCTGAAAACATTTCGCCATCAACATCGAATCTTTTCCGCCGGAAATGCAGACCGCAATTTTATCTCCCGGTTTTACCAATTCATACTGCGTAACCGCTTTCGTAAATTTCGACCAAATATTTTTTCGAAATTTTTTATGAAGACTCCGCTCCACTTCTTTCGCCTTGTCAACGGCAGCATCTTGTTCTTCCATTTGACGAAAACGTGCCAAAAGCCACGAAGCATAGCCGCCCTGAAGGCTCACGGCATCAAATCCTTCTTCACAAAGTTTTTCCGCAACACCGATACTGGTCTCGCCTCTGCTGCAGCAAATAACAAGTTTTTTTGTCTTATCCACCTCAGGACTTGCCGAAATTTCATCTTTATCTAAATGCAACGCTCCATCTATGGCACCTCTAGCCACTTCCTGCTCACCGCGAATATCAATAATCTGATAAGTTTCCGGGTTCATTGCAAATAATTCATCTACTGTAATACTCATATTAACGCCGCTCACTTTCCGTCTGACACAAGTCTTTAACCACCTCACCGGCAATAATAAGCCCCGCAACCGAAGGTACAAATGCTGTACTTCCCGGAATATCCCGGCGCTCCGTGCACTTATGCTTTGCCCCCGGCGGACAGATGCAGTTTGTCCGGCAGCCATGTCCTCAATCGGGCGTTTCGGTTGTTCTTCCGAATACACCACCTTGAGTTTCTTCACACCGCGTTTCTTCAACTCGCGCCGCATTACTTTTGCCAGCGGACACACTTTTGTTTTATAAATATCCGCAACACGGAAACCGCTCGCATCTAACTTATTACCGGCACCCATACTGCTGATAATCGGTGTATTTGTCTCCTTCGCACGCAGGATTAACTCAATCTTTGCCGTCACCGTATCAACCGCATCAATCACGTAGTCATATTCCTCAAACGGAAATTCTGCTGCATTTTCCGGCAAAAAGAAGCACTTATGAACATTTACGACAGCATCCGGGTTGATATCTAAAATTCGTTCTTTCATGACATCCACCTTGTACTGTCCAACTGTTTTCCTCGTAGCAATAATCTGCCGGTTCAGATTCGTCAGACAAACTTTATCATCATCAATCAAATCAAATGTAAACACGCCGCTGCGAACAAGCGCTTCACATACATAGCCACCGACACCGCCAACTCCGAAAACTGCCACTCTGGCATTTTTCAAGCGTTCCATACCCTCTTTTCCCAACAATAATTCCGTTCTTGAAAACTGTGTCAACATCTTAGTTTCATCCTTTTCTTATCGCAACTGTTTCCGCATTTGTAAATACATTGTATACCGGGTTAATTCGTACAAAATACTCCGAAAGTCCCAGTTTCTTTCCAATATTTGTTTTTAAATCTTCCTTGTTCTGATCCGTCAGATTATTATAAGTAATCGGGTAAACCGATCCAGGTCCGCTGTTTTTCCATGCAATGCACTGAATTGCGCGTCCCATGCCGCTGAGTGTGTTATTTTTAATCGAAACATTCACACCGCCACTCACCAAAATACCACGGGTATCACTTTTTCCTTTTTGTTTTACATTGGAAATGACATTGTTCTCCAACACAGAATCTGACCAGTTCATCACGCGTACCGGCGAATCCCAGAGCATATTTTCAATGCGGTTATTTCGCAAAACAATATTCTTATGATAAATCTGCTCTTCACCATTCGCACTATATTTATGAGTTCCAATCGCACGTCCCAGATTCGAGAATTTGCAGTTTGCAATTGTCACATTCTGATTCGGTGTCTTGTCATACGTGGACCAGTCATTGTGGAATCCCTGCGTTTCGCGGTCAGGCGTATCCAGATTGATTGCCTCTTTTACATAATCTGAATTTTTCTTCACGTTTTTAAAAGTACATCCGGTAACCGAAACATTTGCAGATGCATCCATTTCAATAAAATGTCCTACATTTACATTTTTAAAATTAATTTTTTCAATCGTCACGCCATCATTATGTGCTACATCAAAAGCAATGCCGTATTTCATGTATTTCATGTCAATTGAAACACCGCCTTTGCCGACAAAGTGAATGTTTTTCTCCCCATTATAGGCACTGTAAACGCCTTTCTTTTTCGCATTTGATGGGCGAATCAACTGGAACAGCGTAATCGCTGCCGGCATCTTTTTCTTATTCGTCTTCGTTCCTTTTACAATTTTAACGCCCTTTTCAAAAATAATCGTAACATTCGATGGCACATGAATGGTATTGGTAATAGTGTACGTTCCCTTTTTCAAAATAAGCGTTCCTTTTCCTTTTTTCTGGAATTTCTCCATATAGGAACGAATGGTAAAATACATCCTTGTTTTTTTATTATATAAGGAAGATTTTGTAAACTTCGATGCTTTCAACGGCTTGCTTTTAGCTGTGATTTTATACACCTTGCCCTGTTTATAATCTTTCGCTTCCGTTTTTACTGTGCAGACGCTCATGGCAAGTACAAAAAAAAGTGCTGCCGTCAGCATATGAAGTCCTATCTTTTTTCCTTTTTGATTTCTCATGTAGTTCATCCTCTCTTTTTGACTTTTTATACAAAATCTGCTATCGTGTAAGATAGTTGCTTAACGTTTTTACGGTTGACAAGGAGATAACAATGTCAAATTTACGCTCACATCTTACCAAAAGCGATTTTATATTAATTCTATTTTTATTATTCATCGGTATCGGCATTACCGTGTGGATTTATTATCCAAAATCCACACCTGCCTCAACCGTTGAAGTCCGTGAAAATGGAAAATTGATTCTATCCTTACCCCTGTCAGAAAACACAAAACAAACGATTCGCTGTACAGACGGAGGAAGCAATCAATTCCTTATTCAAGATGGCGCCGTTACTATGACGGATGCAGACTGTGATGACAAAACCTGTGTTAAAACCGGCTCAATCAAAGAAACCGGACAGTCGATTGTCTGTCTGCCACACCGTCTTGTCATAACCATTACGGATTCTTCTTCGGATTCTGCACCGGATGCTATTGTACGATAATATCAAACAGGAGGCTTATATGAAACCGCACATCCACACAATCACTGAACTTGCTATTTTTACCGCCATCGCTTTCATATTCAGTTATATTGAAAGTCTTTTTCCGCTTCCTATCCCATTTCCGGGAATCAAACTGGGGCTTGCCAACCTAGTTATTGTACTTGTTTTGTACAAAAACGGCTTCTGCCAAGCGCTTACCGTAAGCATTGTACGAGGACTGTTAAATGCTTTTACCTTTGGCAGTCTGTTCGGATTTCTATACAGCCTCGCCGGAAGCATACTTAGTCTTATTATCATGAATTTGTTGAAAAATAAAACCCACTTACACATTTCCGTTAGTGTTGCAGGCGGAATTACACATAACATCGGGCAGTTTGCCGTAGCCGCATGGCTTGTGGGTCCTTCTGCCATCCTTCCTTATTTTCCTTTTTTGTATTTCTCCGGCTTAATTGCCGGCGGTCTGATTGGTGCCTTTGTTCTGCTTTGCCGACAAAGAATCCCACTCTTTAGCAGTACGAATTGAACAGCATACCGCTAAATGCAGATGCCTGATAAGCAGTTCCAATGTCGCTCCGATATAAATGCGCATAACTATAAACTTTCTTATCCACATACTCCATCGGATTCATACTCATCTGTTCCGCTTTCGATGCCAAATCCGTAATAAATTTCTCCGGTACTTTTATCTCTGCCTCATCTGAAAATGACAAAAAGCCATCGGAATCAATCGCAATTCCGGATTCAAACAATTCTGCCGTGTGTCCCTCCACAAGATAGCGCAGCTCACCGCCCGGTCTCGACGGCTTATGATTCGCCTCACCATACTCGTCACTGCGTTTGAGCAAACCATTGTACAACGACAAGACGCGGTTCATGTTATCCTCCACGTCCTCACTTCGCCCATTAAGCACATCCTGCGAAGCTTCCGAAAGTTCCATCGACATTTCTTTCACATTCAGCGCATACGCCTGCGTGTCCGCAGAAAGTTTCACCATAACAAGCGGATTTGCATTATTCAGGCTGACAATGCTTTTATATTTATTTTTTAATTCTCTTTTGTTGTGAATACTGTTTTTTGGTGACACTTCCGGCAGGAAGCCCCCAAGATATAAATTATATGCCGCTATCATAACCATCACGCCTTCCGTGGCTGTTCAAATTTCTTCTCTTATGTGTAATCATAAGTCTAATGATTCATTATCATTGTAAATCATTTTTCTGCAAAATGCAAATAAAATCTCCTTTTGTCCAAAAGCAGAAAAAGACACCGTTTCAGACCACGATGTCTTTTTCTTTTCGTATATTACACGATATTTGCTTTTTTGCCAAGTCCCTTTCCCTGAAACAATTTCCGGTATTTTTTTAGTTTTTTCTTTGGAACCTGAATTTTTAATTTAACATTTGTTTTTTTGAATGCCTGCTTACCGACCTTTGTTATCTTTGTTGACAAGACCTTTATTTTCTTTAATTTTGACATTTTGTAAAACGCTTTTTTGCAAATTCCGGTTACGGCATATTGATACCCTTTATAAGAAACTGTCTTGGCTATCGTAATACTTTTCTTTGTCTTGTTTGCCACTCCGAGAACGGATACCGTCTTTACCTTTCCGGAAGACGTTGTAATTACATATTTCACCCCACCTTTTTTGATTATGGTTCCTTTTTTCGGAAGTTTTGTCTTTGCGGCAGGTGTACCGGCAACCGGCTGACTGACACCTGGTTCTTCTGTCTGTTTTGGTTCTTCTGTCTGTTTCGGTGCTTCTGTTGGGGCAGCGGTTGGTGTTGCTGTCGGAAGCGGTGTTGGTGTTGCATCCGGCACTGACTTTTCAACAAGTGACGTTTGTGCTGTCATAAGTTCAACCGTACATTTTTGAACCTGTTCCCCGGTTACCGCCGGCGTAATTATCGCTTGTTCACCTGCCAAAATTGCATTTTTTAGTGCAGTTGCCGATACCTCTTCATACTTGGCTGCATCAATTTTTTTCGCCTTGTCTAATTCATCCTTTAGAAAACCAACCAGCTCGTCTATTGTCACAAATTCTCCTGTCATAACGGCATTTTCCGCATGCATAACAAATGAAGAACCATCCAGTGCTTCCTGCTTTCCATTTACCGTAAAGGAACCTATTTTCAAATAGTATCCTTCATCTGCCTTTACACTTACCTTTACAATGTCACCAGCATGATATGTGGATTTTTCTCCACTTATCTGACCATGCTTCGTATTTGTATCCATGGAAACTTCATATGCTGTAATCATTTTATTATACACAACATCTGCCCAGCGTTTTCCGTGTTCAATCAAACCAAGTTTGCTCAGATGAAGATTATCCGTGTGTCGATACTCACCCTGTAAATCATCGGTCGTTGGTCCCACAAAAATAGTTTCATCGTTGCAGGCCGCACGCTGGGTCTCTTTCATGGATTCCATTTTCTTCGTATTATTGTAATTGCTCCATGCATAGGAAACCTGCGCAATGCACCAATTCAAATTATATCCGGCATCTTCTCTTGTCTGTGCAATTAACTGCTGTAAAGAAGCCAGATATTTTTCGCGCTTTGTTCCATCCGTATCAGCCTCTCCCTGGTGAAGCAAAAAAGCACGATACCCATATGGCTTCAAATCATTAATTGCATTTTTAATTGCAAAATAATGTTTTGTACGAAGTTCCTCAATTTTAGCAGAACCAACACCCGTTGATACAAAGCCAACCGGAACACCAGTCTTCTGTGTCAGAGCATCTCCCATGGAAGGCCATGCAGAGCCACCGCCATTACCGGTATTAAATCCACTTTCACTCGGCTGACTGTCCTCACAATGCTGCCACGTGTTAGTATTCGGATTATATGCTGATACTAAATCTGATTGAGCAGTTGTTTTTTCGCCTCCAAAGTTACAGGAATTTGACTGTCCACCGGTAATAAAAACTTCACCGACTCCGACTTTTTCTACTGTTTTACTCTCACTTCCTGCGTTTACAATCAATGTATACCAGCCACCTCCGGGTACATTTGCAATACTTCCTTCATATGTATTACCTTTCCCTTTGGTTAAAACCGCCGTTTTTCCTAATTCTTTATCTCCGGCATAAAGTTTTGCCGACACCTCCCCGGTTCCACTGTACTCAATAGAAACCTTTACGTTGGCATAATTGTTATTGTCCCTTTGATAAATTGCGCGCTCGGTAGGAATTTTAACCTCCAATTTTTCCGCCGCTTTTCCCGACTGCGGTGCAAAACAAATCCCCGCCATCATTGCCATCGTAATCACCGACCATTTCATGATTTTTTTCAATCTCATTAATACTCTCGCTTTCCTTTGATAACGAAAAAGACCTGCAAAAAGAGCAGGTCTCTTTCATCGCAAATACTATTTTACAAATGTTATCTTAGTAATCGTCACAGAGCCTGTGTACCCTGGCTTTCCGGTGTTGATTACAACAAACGGTTCTGTACCCGCTTCTTGTTTCACCTTGGAAAGATTTACTTCAAAATATCCTTCTGATGTAACACCATACTTAGGATCTGTTACGTCTGCACCATTCACTTTATGACCAACAATTCCGTGGAAATCGAAAGTCGGATCGGATGCTGTAAATTCAATCTGGCATTTTGAATATTGCTTAAAATCAATATCACTCGGAAGCATAACTTTTGCTGTTGGAGCCCACTGTGCCATTCCGCTTTCCACATAACTTACAGCCTTTGGAAGTTCCGACACAAGACTATCTTCTCCTGCTGTTACCGACAGATACGTAAATGTTCCTTTAAATCCGGCAGTTCCTGTGCTTACATGAACATAAACCTTATCGCCCGCATTGATTTTCTCCATGTCAGCAGCAGTCAATGTTAGATTTACCTCGCCGCCTGTCTTGCCCCAGTAATTGCTAATTGTCGGAGAATCCCATTTGTCACCGGTCTTTAATCCAATGTTAAATCCCTGTGTATCTTTTACGTCAGTATCTCCTTCCATTGCTGTATACTTTATCGAAATAGTTGTCCCTTCACTCAATTTTGACTTATCAATCTCAAAAATTCCCATAGAAGCATACTGAGCAAATCCATTAGGCACATACGTATAAGATGCACCTGCTCCTAAATCATCACCTTCTAAAACAAGGTCAGAAGCGACAACTTTAACAATATATTTACCATATGTAACAATGCCGGTGTCCGTTGTAATTGTTGCTTTAATCGTTGCCGTTCCTTCTCCAACCGCCGTTACTGTTGCTGATGTGCCACTTGCACTAACCGTTGCTACCTCTTCATTGGAGCTTGTCCAAGCAATATCACCGGTCACCGCACATCCAGTAGTGCTTACACTGGCATTTAAATCAAGAGTATCTCCCTCTTCCAAATCAAGTCCTGCCGCACTTCCTGTCGCTGTTACCACAACCGCAGCACTTCCGCTTGCCACACCAGGTGTTGGTGTCGGTTCTTCTGTTGGTGTTGCTGTTGGCTCTGGCACATCATCTTTTCCCATAAGAATAATGGAATAAATATTAAAATTGCAATTTGGTAAATCGTCACCATCCGTATGATATGCATTGTATTTCAAGCGAATACCGTAAGCAAGTGTTCCCTCTGCCAAAGCAGCTGCCAAATCATCACTAATCTGGAATTCAAACACTTGTGCTTTACCAGCTTCTGTAATAGCATTGTACTCACTGTAGCCATCAAATACGTCGATTCCACCACCCCATACATTTGCCGGATTGCTCTTCAGCAATTCACAAACAACAGGTGTATTTGCTGTATCTGATGACGCTACAATACGAATGGATTTGTATTTGGATAAATCAATTCCGGACTTGTCTGCATTGGTCCAGTATGCTACACCACCACCGCTTGCTTGTCCGGTCGATGTATAGCTTACACCATTTCCTTCATAATAAGTAATGGTATCTTCCAATACTGAATTCTGCCCGTATTCGTTTTCTTTTGTCAGGTCAACTTTAACATCGTTTTTACCAAGATCCGGAAGCGGCATTGGTGTTGGTGTCGCTGTTGGCTCTGCCGGTGGTTCTTCTGTCGGCGTTGCAGTAGGTGTTGCCGACGGTTCTGTTGTTGATGTTGCAGTCGGTGTCGCTGTTGGCTCTTTTACCGGTTCTTTTGTTGGACCATTCGTTGAACCGTTTGTCGGTTTGTTTGTGGTCTTAGCCGGTTCTGCGGTAACAACAACTTTTTTGGCACTGCTTACTTTCACCGTAATCGTCTTTTTCACTTTTTTCTTTCCATTCTTCATTTGAACGGAAATTTTTGCAGTTCCTTTTTTTAAACCTTTAATTGTTGCTCCCTTTTTGGATTTCTTTGTGAGTTTAACAATTTTGGCTGCTTTTTTTGTTACTTTCCAAGTAACTTTCTTTGCATTTTTTACTGTCACCTTTTTTGTTTTCCCCACTGTAACGGAAACCTTTGTTCTACTCAATTTTGGTTTTTTTGCTTTTGCATCAGCAGATACGCCCGACATCTGCGGCACAAGCAGGGCAGCTGTTAATAACAGTGTAAGCCCCTTTGCACGAAATACATTTTTTCTCATGCTCTGATTCCTCCTTTTTGACTTTTCCATCAAAACCCCAAAAAAGCAAAATACTGCCATTGTTTTCACAATGACAGTATTTTTAGTTATAAGAGTTTGTTTTGAGGGAAAGTAAATATTGATTTACTTGAGTATTAGTATAACTCACTTCCTGCAGCAAATCCATGATATATCTTGAACGAAAATTGATTTATCATGCACACTTTACGGCTGAACCAAATGTTCTTTACGATAATGGCTTGGAGAACATCCTTCATGCTTTTTAAATTGGCGGCAAAAATGCTCTACATTGCGATATCCAC
>ENA-OOYX01001223-OOYX01001223.1-human-gut-metagenome-genome-assembly--contig:-NODE-1223-length-11646-cov-1.714002_pt1 | contig 11646 bp, 14 predicted proteins | sample MGYA00241182_ERZ501387 | MGnify/ENA primary metagenome ERZ501387 (study PRJEB25962, sample SAMEA2042740) | human gut metagenome | biome: human gut; feature: human-associated habitat; material: faeces...
GTTTCATCTGAAATATCCACAAACAGCTTTAAATCTTTTTCCTGCGTCTGACCGTACATGAATTCCCTGATTGGTCCCTGTGCGACGGTAAATGCCTCTTCCGTCGTAATCTCACCCTTGTCAAGAGGCTGGATCGCCTCTGTATTGATCTGCTGGAATGTCGGCCACATAATGAAAAATGTCAAAAATAAAGCCAACGCGATCAATACCTGATTAGGTGGTGCGGTCTGCGTTCCAATTGCGGTACGCAGAAAATGTAATACAATGATAATTCTTGTATAAGAAGTCAGCATGATCAGTATCGATGGTGCCAGTGATAAAATTGTCAATACCAAAAGCATCTTCACCGGTGCCGACAATGATCCGCCATCATTGTTGTATGAAATTGTCAATCCATTTGTACTGTCTTCTGCTGCTCTGGTGACACCACCCTCTGAATTGTCACCATCAAATGTTGTGATACTGTCCGGATCCATGGAAGCTGCATACACAGTTGTTCCACCCGCTGACCATGAAAGCGTCAGAACAAGTACCACCATTGCCACAATTAGTGACACCATACAATATGTCTTTTTCACTCTTGTCATAATCAAAACCTATTTCTTAGGAAAATGTTCCTTCACCCGGTTCAATACCTCACGGAAATTCTCCTGTGCAGCCTTCCCATCCATCGGAAATCTGTTTTGTGCCGCAGAGAGATCCGGTACTTCGCTTAATTGTTCTTCTGTAAGCTGTGTGAGCAGTGTCACATCATCTTTTCCAACAGCTACAACAAGGTAAACCTCACCTGCTTTTACAATTGCAATAAACTTATTATTTCCAACACGTATTGATTCCACAATCTGCAGATTTTTGTTTGCAAAATTTGTTTTCTGATAATTACCGATCCACTTTGTTGTGAAATAGGTGATCGCCAGCACAAAGAGAAAAATGATCAATACGCCCAACAGCTGGATAAAACTGCCTAATGCAGAACTGAGTAATATCATATTAACCTACAACTTTTTTTACTGCTTCAAGAACACGCTCTGCCTGGAATGGTTTGACGATAAAGTCTTTTGCTCCTGCCTGGATTGCTTCGATAACCATAGCCTGCTGTCCCATTGCAGAACACATAATAATTTTAGCTCCTGGATCTAATGCTTTGATCTTCTTTAATGCTTCAATACCATCCATCTCAGGCATTGTGATATCCATTAATACAAGATCTGGTTTTGCTTCTGGATATTTTTCTACTGCTTTCTGTCCGTTTTCTGCCTCTGCAGCAATCTCATAACCATTCTTTGTTAAGATATCCTTAATCATCATTCTCATAAATGCTGCGTCATCGCAAATCATTACTTTAGCCATATTATTTGTTTCTCCTCTTCTTTCCTATCTTATTTCACAATTTCAGTGATTCTCACACCAAAACTTTCTTCAATTACTACGACTTCACCCTTGGCAACGTATTTTCCGTTTACCAGAATATCTATTGGTTCACCGGCAATTCGATTCAACTCGATGATCGTACCAGGTGCGAAATCCAAAATCTCATGGATCGACTTTGTTGTTCTTCCAAGTTCTACTGTCACTTCAAGTGGAACATCCATGATCAATCCGATGTTCTCTGCTCCTGCAACCTGTGCAATACTTGGATTAAAAGCCTGAAACTGTGCCGGCTGTACATTTACCGGCTGTGCATACATTTGATTCATATTCGGTGCCATCATTGGCTGTCCCATCATCGGCTGCCCCATCATTGGCTGTCCCATAACCTGCTGACCTCCCATCGGCTGTTCCATCTGAGGCTGTGGTGCAGCTGGCTGTGCACTCACTGCTTTTTCTGCCTCGTTCGATGTGGAATTGGTATCCGCTTCCATATTCTTTGTAATGCTTGCGCACATCTCCTTCGCAAAAGAAACCGGATACAACTGCATGATCTCACTGTCTACCAGATCTCCAATCTCCATCTTAAATGAAATCTTAACAAACGAACCGGATAAAAAATCTGCGATTGATCCCTCATCAATATTATCATGAAGATCCACAAGATCTGCAACTGGCGGACTGATATCGATGGTCTTATTCAGCATAGAGGAAAGAGAGGTCGCTGCGGAACCCATCATCTGATTCATCGCTTCGCTGATTGCACTTAAATGTAACTCTCCAAGTTCTCCATCTGTATTAGTACCATCACCACCCATCATCAGGTCTGTAATGACTTTTACATCATGTTCTTTTAAAACAAGAATATTACTTCCATCCAAACCAACTGTATATGCAATTCGGATAAATACACACGGTTTTTCATATGCATCACAGATGTCACTCCATGTTGCAAAAGATACAACCGGCGTTGAAATATCTACTTTACGATTTACAAGGGAAAACAATGTTGTTGCCGCTGTTCCCATGCTGATGTTACCAATTTCGCCAATCGCGTCTTTGTCAGCAAATCATTTTTATTTGCATCATCCGGGTTATTCAGCAAAGCACTGATTTCTTCCTGTGACAAAACACCATCCATTACTACTGCTCCTCTCTTACCACTGATGTAACTCTTACTGCATAATTATCGCCGACAGCTCCCGGCAGAGCAGTAAATTTTTTTATATTACCGACAAAAATATTCAGATCCTGATTCACACCCGAATCCAGCCGGATAATATCTCCAACCTGAAGATTTACAAAATCGTCCACGGAAATAGTACTGTTTCCCAAAACCGCTTTTACAGGAATCTTCGCTTTTGAGATCAAAGCTTCGATCGCATCTGTATACTGCTTATCGTCATGTTCCTGAAGATTGGAATACCAGAACTTCGTATTCAGCTTGTCCATGACACTTTCCAATGTCAGATACGGAAGACAGATATTCATAAGACCTTCCACATCGCCAATCTTGATATGTAATGTCACAAGTGCGATCATCTCGGTCGGCGAAATAATCTGCGCAAACTGTGAGTTTGTCTCAATCCGTTCAAGCCGCGGTGAAATCTCACAGACACTCGACCAAGGCTCCGGCAAAAGACTTACACATACATTATAGATTCTCTCCAGAATCAAAAGTTCAATCTCGGAGAAATCTCTTGGCTTATCTAACGGAGTTCCCAATCCACCGAGCATTCGGTCAACAATTGCATACCCCAGATTGTCTGCAAGTTCTATAATAATACTGCCACTCAAAGGCGATACATTCACCAATCCGAGTAAAACCGGATTTGACAGTGCATTCGTGAATTCAGAATAGGTAACCGCCTCTGAATTCATCACTTCCACCTGTACTGTTTTTCTCAAATAAACAGGTAAGTTCGTCGAAAGAAGTCTTCCATAATGTTCAAAAATGATTTCCAACGTACGCAAATGCTCTTTTGAGAACTTTGCTGGACGGGTAAAATCATAATTTTTTACTTGTTTTTCGTCTTTTACTTTCATGTCCTCAGCATCAAGTTCACCACTGCTCAATGCCTGCAGAAGACTATCTATCTCATTTTGAGATAAGACTTCACCCATTCTCTTTCACCACCTAGCATTCTAATTTACTGCGTATTTACACTGGAGAAACTTACCCCAACGATAAAGTCAGAACCGAACATCTCCTGCAGATCTTCCAGGATAGCATCTTTAACGCTCTGCTCGTCCTCCCGGAACTGTTCCATTGTATATCCGGAAACAATCGTGTTGATATCATTTTTGATCAATGTTTCCTTCGCTTTCAATCCTTCTGTACCTATGCTCTTGTATCCGTCACTCTTTGTATTCAGCGACAAACCGATAGAAAATACAGCCACATGGTCTTTTCCATCACCGCTTGGACTTAAGTTGACGGTAAAGCTGGCTTCAATATCATAAACTTCAATATCTTCCACCGGAACTGCTGCGGTATCTTTGCTGCTTCCATCTTCCAGCTCCAGATCAATTGCTGATGCGATCTTATCGATCAGCTGATTTGATTTTCTCGTCTGAGGAATGATCGTAAACGCAAGAATTGCAGTCAAAACGAGATTCACCAGAACTAATGCAAGGATAATTACTGTCATCAGATTCTTTTTCATTGTTTGTGCCTTTCTTCTGTTAATTAATTTATTTCGGAATAATATGAATTATATATCTTTATCTCAACACGTCTGTTGCGCGCCCTTCCCTCCGGTGTGGAATTATCTGCAATCGGAACGTATTCGCCTCTTCCGGATGACTTGATATGTGACGGATCGATCGTTGTGATATTGCGCATATAATCTGCCACATATAATGCCCTGTACATTGACAGCACATCGTTATTTTCATATTTTGAAGAATGCGTGAACGGAATATTATCCGTGTGTCCCTCTATCTCTATCATGTTCTGCTGATAACTCTGAAGAATCTTTCCAATCTTATCCATCAAAGGATAGGCTTCTGACTTGATCTCAGATTTTCCGGAATCAAACAGCACTGCACCATTTAAATTCAACAGCACATATTCCGCATTAAAATCGATTTCCACCTGATCCTGTATGCCATATTGTGCTACAAGATCCTGCACCTGCTCTGCCATCTGTTCTGACTCGGCAAGCGCTTCTTCTTTATACTCTTCCGCAACATCTGAACTTTCTGATGTATCATCTGTCGTCTGCGTATTTGCCATCTGATTATAATAGATGTCATACATCTGTAACTGGCTCACGCCGGAAGAAACCATCTCACCATCTCCGATGGAAGCTCCACCACTCGGCAGAATACTGAAGCTGCTCTGCAAGGATGCAATCACCATCTCAAACTTCTCAGCATCCACTGTTGACATAGAAAACAGTAAAACGAAAAAGCAAAGAAGTAAATTCATAAGATCACTAAACGTCGCCATCCATGCCGGAGCGCCTGCCGGTGCTTCTTCTGTCTTCTTTCTTGCCACTATGCTTCACCTCCGGCTGCTTCATCACCTTCTCCGAGACTTCCTGCTGCCTGTGGTGTCAGGAATGATTTCAGCTTTTCTTCAATGACACGCGGATTTTCACCTGCCTGAATGGAAAGCAATCCTTCCACGATCATTTCTTTTATTGCAACTTCTCTCTCATTATTCACCTTAAGCTTTGACGCAGTTGGATTACAAAGCCAGTTGGCGATCAATGAACCATATAATGTAGTGACCAGGGCAACCGACATAGCCGGTCCGATACTCGATGCATCTTCCAGATTCTTAAGCATGTTAATAAGACCGATCAGCGTACCGATCATACCCCATGCAGGACCTAATTCTGCCCATTTCTCCCAGAATGCGATTACTTTCTTATGTCTTTCTTCCATACAGGACAGGCTTGTCTCCATGATGCCACGCACCAGTTCCGGATCCGTACCATCCACAACAAGCATTACGCCCTTTTTCATAAAATCGTCTTCAATATCATTGGCTGCTTCCTCTAATGCGAGCAAGCCTTCTTTTCTTGCCACATTCGAGAGATCAATGATCTTTTTGATCGTCTCTGCCGGATCTTCTGCCTTTTCCTTGAAGGTAAGTGTAATACCCTTCAGTCCGTTAATGAAATCCGGTAACTTGTGTGCTGCCAGTACACCGGAGATAGAACCTCCGACTGTTATGATGATAGACGCCGAATCAACCATGTTTTTCAAAGCTTCAAATCCACCATTACTGAAAACACCGAATACAAACATTACTGCGCCGAGTATTATACCGGCTAAAGATGCGATATCCATATCTTCCACCTGCCATCCTTGTTAATATATTTAAAATTTAATTTTCATTTTCTGCTTCAAATCCAATTTCCATAATTTCCCGCTTATATGATTTTACTAAACTTTTTATCTGTTGTCTACTTTCTTTTACAATTATTTTTTTTCCCGTTGTTAAAGTTATCACCGTATCCGGTGTTTCCTCTACCATTTCAATCAAATGGTTATTAATGGTAAGTAATGAACCATTCATTCTTGTCACATCAATCATAAACCCCTCCTTACTTGTAAAAAGCACACTGTCCCATCCGCATAATTCATGCGGATGGGACAATATGTCTAATCATTATCGTTTCAGATTAATGAGTTCCTCAAGCATTGTATCAGATGTAGTAATAACACGGGAGTTTGCCTGAAAACCACGTTGTGTCGTAATCATATTGGTAAACTCGGTTGCCAAATCAACATCGGACATTTCCAAAGCTCCGACTGAGAATTTACCAACTTCTGAAATATCCACACCAATTCCATCAAAATCACCGGAGTTCAAGGTTGCTACATACATGCTGTTACCAACCGCCTCTAAGCCGGATGGATTAGCAAATGTTGCCACTGCGATCTGTCCTAACAATTTTTTGTCACCGTTACTGTATAAACCATAAATCATACCATCGGTCTGAATTTTGAAACCATTTAAAGTTCCTGCCGCATTACCGGCTCCATCCCCGTTGTTATTGCTGTCACCACGGTTTGGTTTTACTTTACAGGTTTTATTGCTCGCATACATCGTCAAATCCGAGAAGTTAACATCCACACCACTGGTTGGATACGAATTTCCGGTATCACTTAAGTTTAAGTTCAGCACCTTGCCATCAGCACTACTTACACTGGTAAATGCACCGGTTACCGGATTAAAGGTAAGTGTTGGCCAGTCTGTATCCGCAGGGAATGTAATGTCACCGCTGCTTGGATCTACCTTGTAATTTGTACCGCCAAGGTCTAATGAATTAAAGTTAATTTTCTGCTCAGTAGATACATAATTACCGGTCGCGTCATCTTTCTTTTTCAGAACTGATTTACCATCAGCACCCAGAATGTCATGAAGACGGACACGATAAGTATTCGATGAATCTGCACTCGTCTGAATAATACTGAATTTTGCCGTACACAAATTACCTAAGTTATCATAAAAGCTGACTGCCATTGGGTAACCGGCTCCATCTGCACTATAAGCAACTAAAGGGTCTTTTTGGTCTACATTTCCGGAAAGGGAAACTTTCGTTGTCGCATTTGGGTCAGAATAAGCATTCTCGCCACCCATCAAATTCAAGGTAGATACGGTATCTTTGCGGATTTCTCCATTTTCATCAACACCCCATCCAAGAACAGAAGCACCATTTGTTGTACAATATAAAGTACCATTTGCATCAATATCCAGCGCCCCGGATTTTGTGAAATATGTATTTCCATTGCTTCTTACAATCAAAAACGCATCACCGTTAATCATAAGATCCATGCCGCGATCGGTACGCTGCGTTGCTCCGGTACCACTTAAGTCCACACTAATTGCTGCCACGTTAGAACCAAGACCAATCTGCACTGCGTTCGTTCCTGCTGTGCCGGTTGTTGCGTTCGGACCGGATGCATTCTGTGTTGTCTGATAAAATACATCGGTAAAGTTTACTGTACTTCCACGGAAACCAACCGTATTTACGTTTGAAATGTTATTACCAATTACGTCCATCTTTGTCTGATGAACTTTCAATCCGGATACACCGGAATACAATGATCTCATCATAATGAATCACCCTCCAATTTTACTATCGTTATGCTCTCTCTGTCAGTCAAGAGCATGTATGCTTCCTGTTAAGGGCCAGCATATATTTGTTTTTAGTTAATTATCGCTCCATCGATATTGGTAAATACAGCATTTTTTGTGTCATTTACCGCAGTAATCACCAGATTATTCTTCACATTCACAATAAACGCAAAATCGTCAACCATAACTAAGGACTCTTTCATTCCTTTTGCTTTCGCCTTACAGGTTGCCTCTAACAGTCTTTCTTTCTGATCTGCCGACATATCAATCTGTCTGGTTTCTAATCGCTTTGACGCATGTTTGGAAAATAAGATTTCATCAAACGATGCCGTATTTGTCTGCACGGTCTGTTTTTTTACCTGTCTCTGTGAATCTGTTGTCTGCATCCGGTGACGAATCTGTTCCATGGATGTAAAACCATTCGTTACATTCATAGCACCCGACCTCCTTGTCACACTTATTCAGCCTCTGTCTTCTCTGTTTCTTCAGCTTTTTCGGTGTCTTTATTCGCATCCGAAGAATCCTTATCTCCGTTTGGAATACCACTTCGTACTACTTTGATACATACCTTATCTTTGACTGTTGTTTTAAGCGGATCATCAAAGTAAAAGCCTAAATAATAATCACCCGGCTCTAATTCACTGAAAGCTTCCGGGGAAATGCTTACCGTTCCATTATCGTACTTTAGATACTTGGAATCTATGTACTGGCCGTTTAGCGCAACTGCCACACTGCTTGCCTCATATCCTTTACTTCCTAAATCAATAGAAACATCAATAAGGGATGGGTTTGAAAGATCATATGTCTTCGTTTGTGCTGTAACGCTTGGCAAATACTCCTTAATAGCATAATAACTATCCATTACCTGTACCAAATCGTCTAAGTCATACGAATTTCCATCAACAACCAACATAGCCTTGCCATTCTTCATTTCGACACAATCTACCGTTCCGCGTACTTCTTTGTAAGTTCCCGCAGAATCAGTTGTCTGTACAATAACTTCTTTGCCAACCAAACTATAAGCACTTGTATTTGACATCGTAGAACTCATATTGGTCATCTGTTCAAGTGCAGAGAACTGTGCTAACTGAGAAATAAACTGTGTGTCATCCTGTGGATTTAACGGATCCTGATTCTGAAGCTGAGTCACAAGAAGTTTCAAAAACTCATCTTTACCAAGTTCACTTGAGCCTCTTTGATTAACTTTACGCTCAGTTGTTCCATACGTTAAATCTTCCAACGCTGTCGTCAAATCACTTGTACTGCTTACTGCCATCTTCTCACTTCCTTTCTAAGCCGTATAATCGACCATACTATTAACGTCACGCCGTTCAGACGCTGTCGTCAAGTCTTCATTCTTTTCCTCATCCGAAAAACTTTCATTCGGACGGAATTTGCGATTTCCGCTCTGTTTGGAACCGGTCTGCTCTTGTCCTTCGCCGTCCTTTTTCAGTCCAAACTCAGCGACTGTCACTTCTACCTCATCCACTTTAAGTCCCTGCTCGTTAAAAGCTTCTTTTAAGTGAATCATCTGACTTTCAAGCGCTTCTTTTGCCATCTGGTTTTCTACAACCATCGTCGCTGTCGCAATTCCTGCGCTTGCTGCCACCGTGATATTGACACGGCCTAAGCTTGCCGGATTTAAACGAAGTTCCATACTGGTCGTTTCCGGCATTACACGGATGCGAACCTGTCGAACAACCTGCTCCACAATCTGATTCATCGTCTGTGTTACACTCTGCCCCTTCATGCCACTTGATTTTTCAAGTGCTTGCGAAAGACGGTCTGTAAACGTTTCCGCCATCGTAGCATGGGTAGGAACCAATGAATCATCGCCCTGCAACATCTCACTGTCATCACACATAGACATATCCTGCTGTGAATCTTTTTGCAAATTTGAAGAATTTGCATCTTCCGCTATTGCGGTCATGGTATTCTCCACTGTTCCTGTCTGGTTTAACGTATCTTTGTCTACAACCATAGTGTCCGTTTCACTTGCCGCCTGCAATGTATCCACTGCCTGCTTTAACAGTTCCGGCATCGCCTCTGCCTTAAGAGAAGCAAGTTCTTCCTTCGTTACACCGAGCATGTCACACACAAAATCAGTAAGTGCATTAGTCACTTCTGAAAGTTCTGTATTCAACGCATCATTGGTTAAAAATGCACTCGCATCTTCTACGCCATGCACACCGAGAACCAGCTGTTTAAGCGCATCCGCATTTACTGCCATAATACCACTCTCACTGTCACAAAGGATGAGTGATTCCGGCTGTAAATCGAGTGAATTTAAGATATCCTGTAACTCATCGTTTGTAAGTCCAAACAAATCCTGTAGTAAAACCGTTACCTGCGAAGCAAGAACAACAGTAACTTCTTCGATATCCGGTTCATCATCCGCTATCTGTTTTACCGTCAGTGAATCCTGCGTATCGTTTGAAGCCGCTGTGTCGGATTTTGTATGAATGGCTTTTGATTTCTGATAACGGTTTGCCGCTAACTCTTTTCTCGCCATGCCATCATCTACTTTGTCATCCGGTGCAAAACCATCCATGGATTTTTTTGTCTGCTGCTTATTTCCCTGACTGCTCATTACGGTCTCAAACAAGGTACCTTTTGCCTTTTCGCTTTTCTCAGCAACTGCTGCAGCAGCCTTTGGCAGAACATTTGAAATTCCCTGCATCGTCATTTCATTTCCCTCCTTTCTTCTTAAAAATCTACTACAAATTTTATATCGGCATTTACCTGTCTTTTCTTTAGTTTTTATTTATTTTTCATCGCCGTCATCTTCGTCGTAACCTGAGCTGCCGTCGTTGGTTTCATGTTCTGCAAAATCAAAGCACTTTTCGAAGTCTGCATACTGTCAAGTATCTTTGCAACCAAAGTTAAATCATTGGTCATCTCGGACAAAATTGCTGCTGCGCTGGCAGGTTCCATTTTGCCGTATGCATCCGCCTGATCCTTGATTTCCTGCGAATACTCATAATCCTTGCAGACTTCCTTATAAATTTTTTCTGCATTGTCCGGCTCTATTTCTTCATAGTATTTTTTATACTCTTCCGTATCCGGTGCCTTATCGTTATAAACGACGTTTTTATCAAACTCCTGCACACGTTTTGCAAACGCACTCTGTTCCTGCTCAAATTTCTTTAATCGGTTAATTTCCGCCTGCAGATCGGACACTTCACTCTGGTTGGCACTGCCGGCATTTTTATTTGCTGCGAGCTGGCTCTCAAGCTCTTTAATTCTCGCATTTGCCTCCGTCAGATTATCATATTCTTTACTTGTCGATGCATCCTGGTTCTGCGCCGGTTCCGGCAAAATCATATTTACAACAGGAACATCTTTCAAAACCGGATACAACACTTCACTTCCAAAGTTCCCCACATCCAGTTTAATCAGCACACCAAAGATAGCAAGCCATATCACAACAATGACAAGTACAATTAGCATTGTAACAATTTTACTTCCTGTACTTTCATCTGTCGAAACCTTATTTTCCTTATTCTTGTCCTTTTTTGCCATGACAAATCTCCTTTCACTCGAATTTCTCTGCACCATAGCGGTAGCTCACAAGCTCATCCACTTCTTTTTGCTCTTTTTGATTTTCTTCCGCTACAAATTTTTCAAAAGCCTTTTCTTTTAACTTTTCAAAGGTCTTTCTTTCCTTCATTGCTTCATTGAGATGTTCTCTTGCCACCTCAACTTCTTTTTCTTTCTGCTTTACAACTAATATCTGTTGTCGCAAATACATTCGAAAAATCTCAACGTCATCTTCCCTTCTCCTTATCTGCCCGACTTTCAGATTTTCAAGCATTGCTTCTTTCAACGTCTGCTTTCCTGCTTCCAGTCTGTTTTCACACTGTTTTTGCATAAGCAGTGCCTCCTGAAGGGAACGGTTCGCCTGCGCAAAATTATTTTTCGCCTGCTCTTCAAGCTTTTCTTTCATGTTCAAAATATTCTGCATGGAAAAAATAAATCGTGCCATCGTTCACCCTCTCTATCCTTCCTCTACGGAATCCTCTTCAAAAATATCCCGCATCATCTGAATAATGTCATCAAATAAAAATTTTTCATCGGTTCCTTGACGAAGGAATTCATTAACGGCATCAATTTTTTCTATCGCGAAGTCAATTTCCTTATTGGAACCGGGGCGGTAAGCACCGATATTTATCAAATCTTCT
>ENA-OOYX01001225-OOYX01001225.1-human-gut-metagenome-genome-assembly--contig:-NODE-1225-length-11638-cov-1.581801_pt1 | contig 11638 bp, 8 predicted proteins | sample MGYA00241182_ERZ501387 | MGnify/ENA primary metagenome ERZ501387 (study PRJEB25962, sample SAMEA2042740) | human gut metagenome | biome: human gut; feature: human-associated habitat; material: faeces...
CTAATAACCAATTCTACTTTAGACACTAAAATTTCATAAGCCCGGTATTTATCAAACCATACCCCCAGTTTCTCTATAGTCTGTTCAGCACTGAGAATCTGCTGCCTGTGTTCAGTTATATCTTTCTCCAATTTCTCCTTCATCCCGCAAAATTGCACATAATCACGTTGGTAATCAGCCAGATTTGCCTGTTTCCCCCTGATTTTGACATCTAATTCACGAGCCTGAACAAACTGTGGTTCCAGTTGCCGGAACTTTTCTTCAAATTCTTCCCATTCTTTCTCTTTCGTTCCCCATAATTCCCGGACTTGTTCTAAAACCTTCTGATTCGTTTCTGCTTTCATCAACTGTTCCTGTCGCTGTACCTGGTAAGTTTCCATTTGCTGAAGTATATGCTTCCATTCATGATAAGTATCTCTGATCTCCTGCACCTTTTCAATCAAAGACATATATTGACAGCGGGGTACAACCCTTAACAATTCCTCCTGCAAAACCATCTGCTGTTCTTTAACCTGGTGAATCAATTTCTTCAGCTCTTCCTCATCCTCTATCCATTTTAATTTCTGCACAATCCTTGTTATCCTTTCCTTCAAAGTTTCAGATACTATATTCAATTTCTGCTTTTCTCCCTGCAATTCCTGTAATTGCTCCTCTGGTATAAGTTCTATATCATTGATCCGGGTTATCAAAATTCCGTATTCTTGCTCTGCAAGTTTTGCTTTTTCATAAATATTCATCGAAATTCGGGAATATATTTCTGTACCAGTCAATTTTTCCAATAATTCAGCCTTTTCAGATTGCCTGGCTTTCAAAAAAGTAGCAAAATCCCCTTGTGCAAGCAAAACCGCACGGGTAAACTGGGCAAATGTCAATCCGACCAATTCCGTAATCTTAAGTAATAATTCTGTCTTTCGCCCTTGTTGCTCTGTATCTGTAGACAAATTGACCAATCGGATTTCAGAGTTTTGCATTGAACCATCTGCCCTGCCACGTGCCCTTTTCACCATCCAGCGTGAACGGAATTTTTCTCCTCCCAGAGAGAGGAAATCCACTTCTGCATACCCTTCTCCTGTACCACGCCGTAAAACAGTACGGCAATCTTTCTGATTAATGAATTTATCTCTGACATCTGGTATAGCTATATTTTCTTTCGCCCGGCTTGTCCGTGGAGTATCATCAAACAATGCAAGGCACAAAGCATCTAATAATGTTGATTTTCCAGCCCCTGTACTCCCCGTTATAGCAAAGATTCCTGCAGATTTCAGGGGTTCTGTGGTAAAATCAATTTCGAATTCACCCTCCAAAGAAGCCAGATTCTTTCCTCTAATAGCCAATATTTTCATAATCCCACTTCTTTAATTACCTCCTGTAACAACCCTCGCATAACATCCGGCATCTCTTCTCCCCCATATTTTTGACGAAAAACATCCATAGCGATATCCAAAGGCTGGAGATTTTGCAATTCTTCATAAGTAAGTATTTTGTCCGCTTGCCGTTCACGCTCAGGTGTCACTGCAACTATTCTCGCAAGACGAACAGATTTTCCACGCAGCGCTTCCTCGATCTGGTAACGCAAAGAAGGTTCCGGCTCGGTTATTAACACCTTAATTTCTAGAAACGGAGACCGATCTGTTATCTCCCCCGATGGCAAACATCCGATAACATTCAACACCTCAGGCAATGTTTTAGCCTCAGCAGGAATACTCAACATTTTTACAGGAGCCTCAAATGTCAATAAAGATATACTTACATTTCCATTCTCTAAATCGACCAGCACCACCCCCTGTTTGTTGTTTCTCTCAGCAAACGACATTGGAATAGGTGAACCGGAATAACGTACATTTTCACGTCCGGAGACTTTTTGTCCCCGATGTAAATGCCCCAATGCCGTATAGGCAATTTTCCTGTCGAATGCATCCGGGGACACGCATTCAAGTCCACCGATAATCGTTCGTTCAGACCGGTCATTTTCAGAAATTTCGGAACCTATAGCCTGCAAATGCCCCATAGCTATGACAGGCAAATCAAATTCACTAACCTGCTCATATAAAAATCTATACATAGCGTTCACCCCTTCAGCATACGAACCAGCTACAGGATAATCCCCCTGCCTCAAATAGGGAACAGCCAAACACCAAGCCCCAAGTTTTCCTTTCTCGTACAAAGGCACAGTCAAATACTCCCAATCAATTTCTCCTGTTCCGGTACGCCGGACCATACCTCTTACAATCACCCCCATTCCCTCCAGTAAAGGATTAGGAGCTTCCAAACGGGCTGCCGAGTCGTGATTCCCGGCAACAATAATGACCTGTAATTCCGGATTTTCTGTAGTTATTTTCTTCAAAAAAGTATAAAACAAGCGCTGCGATTCAGCTGATGGATTAGGACTGTCAAAAACATCCCCTGCAATCAACAACACATCTACTTTCAATGTCCACAACTGAATCTGTAACCATTCCAAAAATTGCAGATGCTCTTCATACCGGCCATATTCAAAAAAAGTCTGCCCCAAATGCCAATCTGCTGTATGTATTATTCTCATACGAATCAAATTAAAACAGGTAAATTTAATCAATATTTTCCAAAGCCACTATTTAACTTGTCCTCGCTTCCAGTCCCTCCTTTCCAATGAAACAAAAATCAGCCATTGAGATAAGTGTTTAAGATTATACAAATATACCAGGCGAAACAACCTGCTTTAAACGGCTAAAAATGAAAAAAAATCAGCCACCTTTATAAGTGACTGACTCTGAGGAGCGATAAACGGGACTCGAACCCGCGACCTTCGGCTTGGGAAGCCAACGCTCTACCAACTGAGCTATTATCGCATCGGTAATTCGTAAATGCGTTGCAAATATAGAAAACAAATCTTAATATAACAACAACAAATATGTAAAAAAAACAGGTTACCGTTTAAATATAAACGGTAAGTCATTTTACTTATTTTATAAACAACAGGAATCTGAAAAATCAAGACCTTCCTTGGCAATGGAATATCCCGATAGGGCATAAATCAAAATTCATCGCTCACCTCAATTACATTTTCCATCAAAAGCCCAATGAAATCTATAAAAACAACGGAAAACCAACATTCCAAGATCATTTTGAAACTCCATACCTAACTTGGCCATAAAAATTATTACGGCTATAATCTGTCACAGTATTAAACGTTATTTTTTCGTCTAAGCTCAAAGTTTTTACCCAGATATACCCGCCTCACTTCCGGATCGGCAGCCAAATGCTCGGCTGTACCGGATTGTAAAATCCGACCGTCATACAACAAATATGCCCGGTCAGTAATAGAAAGGGTTTCCTGGACATTATGGTCGGTAATCAGAATACCGATATTTTTATCTTTCAACTTCTGTACAATTCCTTGAATATCTTCAACAGCAATAGGGTCTACTCCGGCAAAAGGCTCATCCAATAAAATGAACTTCGGACGGATGGAAAGGGCTCTTGCAATTTCAGTACGACGCCGTTCCCCCCCGGATAATTGAATACCTAAACTTTTACGGATATGTTGTAGTCCAAATTCATCCAGCATCTCCTCCAAACGTTCCCGCTGCTCTTCTTTCGTCATCTTTGTCATCTCCAATACAGCCCTGATATTATCTTCAACACTCAAACGGCGAAATACAGAAGCTTCCTGTGCTAAATAGCCAACTCCTTCCTGAGCCCGGCGATATACAGGCTCTTTGGTGATCTCCAAATCGTCCAGAAAAATACGACCACCATTAGGAGTAATCAACCCCACAATCATATAAAAAGAGGTAGTTTTACCAGCACCATTAGGTCCCAACAACCCTACAATTTCTCCCTGCTCTACCTGTACAGATACGTCTTTTACAACCGTACGACTCTTATATTTCTTAATTAAATGCTCTGCTCTTAATATCATGACTTATTGATTTGGACAGACAAAGATACGAAAGAGTTAGCAAGTTACAAAGTCCAAAGATTACTATGTTCAAACAGCCAACCCTTCTTAAAAATTCAGATATACAGAGACATTGATCGCAAAATTCTGGATATCCTGCCCGGGACGTTTTTCCCGGTGAGTTAGCCTCCAGATCGCATCCACCCTGAATAACCTGAAAATATTCTCTATCCCCACTCCTGTTTCAAAATAAGGTTTTGATACAGAAGTCATCCCTTCCGGAAAAAGCAATACAGCCTGCGTATCAGGCAAACTCCCATTATTCTTATCCGCCAGCGTTCCAATCAACCCCTTAAATATAAATACCTCTCTCCATTTCAATTTCTTCATCAAAGGAATCTTTCCTAAAAAGAAACCCTTAAAATGGTGTTCATAAAAAAGCGACAACCAGGCATCCGAAGCAAATTCGTAATAATTCATACAAGAAAATGCATACTGATCGTAAAAATAAGTAGCATTCCCTTCATGCAACTTCAATAGAGGATAAGGCACTTTCCCGAATATCTTTCCACCCGTCAGCACAATATACGACTTTCCGAAAGGTGAAATAGGAAAATCGTAATTCACAGACCCAACAAGGCGGTAAAATTCATAATCATTTTTAAACAATCCTTTTATGCCCATAGCCATATCCACGCCTACAATCGGATAATCCGATCCCATACTATATTTATCAAAAGCTTTCCGGATGACAATTTCATTTTTAGAAATCCGGGTATTCAGGCGAAGGATCGTAGACTGAATAGAAGGCATGATTCCCCCCTCAGGTTTCCGGAAAGGAACAAATGGATTTGAAAATATATCCCGTATCTGTACTCCCAATGTATTACTCCAACCCTGACGCCATTCTTTTTCAAAATTAGCATCCATCTGATTGACCATACTCAAACGGTCATTATCTCCCCTGGAAAAAATAGAACTCAGAATATTTCCTTCGGTAAATGCATTTATACCAGCTCCTAATTGCACCACATCGTGTTTAAAGGACATCGATAATTTAGACGTAGGCAGATCACTGAAAGCATAATCAAAACCACCAGCCCCCTTCCAGCGTTTATCTTTTGTACCATATGCCCCATAACCGAACAAACGGATTTTCTTACTGAAATCGGTAGTTGTCCGGGCTCCCAATTGAAAACGGCATCCTTCCTGTTCATTAAAACTCACTAATTTATAATAAGGCCCTAATTCCACATATTTCGTATCATAATAACCTCCTAAAACCATCGTAACAATATCATATATCGTCTGGTATAACGGTACGTTTTTTATGGAGTCCACCATTCCATAAATTTGTTTTTCCTTGTCACTCAAGGCATAAGGACGAATCGTATCCCAATAACTTTCATCATTTTTCAGGACCTCATTATTAATAATCACATTATTATCCATCTTCAGAACCTCCTTGGGGATCACCGGTTTCAAATCTACATTCGAATAATCCACTTGACGATGTCCCAGGAAAGAAACAATCTTGGAAGAATCAGACATCACAATAGAAAAATCAGCAAAAATCTTATCTTGCTTGGGAAACCAGACTGAATCATCCAAAAATTGATTTTCATTATCTATGACAAGATGTCTGATCCAGTTGACATTCAATCCCTTCATCATTTTCACATGAGCTGCCTGCAAAGCCCAGGTTGTGGAATCAATATTCACTTCCCCATCTAATACCGGAGTTGAAAAGGCTTTGGGATGGAAACGGATTTTATAAGTTTTACGGCCATCAATATTCATGCTGTCTACCAGATAGTATTTATAATAGAGCAACCCATGATCCGACAATGGACTGGCAAAGCGAACTTCAAAAATATCGATATAATTATCGTATAAATTGACATTGCCATGCAAATGTCCTGTAAATTGAGCCAGAGTGTAATCTTCCTCTATCCCGGAAATCCGACTGGCTTTGACTATCTCGCGCGATAAAGCCGGCGATTTTCGGTAATAATAATCAGCAGAAGCTTCCGAAATCATCACTGGCAAATAAGCTTTTCCAGTAACGACAGAAGTATCCATGTGCTCAAAAATGAATCCGAAATTTTTCTGTAATTTCTTATTCTTAAACCCCGGTTTGATATTTGTCAAATCAAGTTCCATCTTGGTATAAGTCTTACAAAAATACTCCTGAAAGCGGTCAGGATTATTCCGGAATTTATTTTTACTTACATTTTTCAGAATCGCATGCGCCGGATTTTCCCCTGGCGTAACTTTCACCTCATCCAAATCAAAAATTTGGGGCTCCAATTGAAAGTTGACCGTATTGAAAGCCCCCGGATTAATTTTCACGGATTTTGTCTCATAACCCACAAAAGAAGCCTGTAACTCACTTACTTCCTGCCGGGTTTCAATAGTATACTCCCCTTCAAAATCTGTAGTCATTCCGACAGTAGTCCCTTTAAAAAAGACATTTACCAAAGGCAATACCTCTCCCGTCTTAGCATCAGTAACTTTACCACGTACTCTTGTACTCTGGGCCCACAGTAAATTACCGGCAAAAAGAAATAAATAAAATAATAACTCTGAAATTCATATTCTCTGTTTTAAAAGCTTACGCCAAGGAGCTTCCATCCAACCCAAAACCACATACCCAAATTTCAGGTAGAAATTCCGGGTATTCTATCGTCAGAGCAATTTTTTCGTTGTTAAACGACTCCCTCGCGCAATATATCATGTATATGCACCATCCCCCTATACACATTTCCTTCTCCTACAACAATCAATTGGGTAATACAGTTTTGCTCCATTTTCTGAAAAGCATTATAAGCCAATTCCTCTTCGGCAATTGTTTTTGGAGCAACTGACATTACATTCTTAGCTTTCAACAGATCAACATTCTGATACTTTTCAAGCATACGTCTTAAATCACCGTCAGTGATAATCCCCAACAAATGTTCCTGTTCATCAGTCACAGCGACAGCGCCCAGCCGTCCGCTCGACATCTCGACAATCACTCTACGGATACCATCTTCTGGTCCTACCCGGGGAGTATTTTCCCGGTCGAATACATCCGACACCCTGGTATACAGACGTTTTCCCAAAGAACCTCCGGGATGGTATTTAGCAAAATCCCGACTGGAAAAACTACGGCATTGTATCAGGCAAATAGCCAGAGCATCCCCCATGACCAATTGGGCCGTTGTAGAATTTGTCGGTGCCAGATTATTCGGACATGCTTCACGTTCCACCTGAGCTTTAATCACATAAGCCGCATTTTGAGCCAGAAATGAATCCGTATTCGAAACCATAGCCACAATTTGTTCATTCCCCACGTTCCGGATCAAAGGTATCAATACCTTTATCTCGGGTGTATTCCCACTTTTAGAAATGCAAATTACAACATCATCGTGACAAATCATCCCCAAATCCCCATGTATCGCGTCTGCAGCATGCATGAACACTGAGGGAGTACCCGTAGAGTTCAAAGTAGCCACAATCTTCTGCGCTATAATAGCACTTTTTCCGATTCCCGTAATAATCACCCTGCCCTTTGAATTATATATCAGATTGACCACTTTTTCAAAGTCATCATCTATAAAATCAACCAAACTTTGGATTGCTTTCGCCTCATCAGCAATCACCTTTTTAGCAACATCTTTAATATCAATCATTTAAACAAAACAGTTAAAATATCCCCTACAATTTGTAAACTTAATAGACAATATCTATGCCAAAAAAATACAAAAAAATCATTGCAGCAAAAATATTTTACTATAACTTTACTAAGGGCAAAAGTACCAATTTTTATTATTCATTTGCCCAAGTGGTGATAACATTTATTATGCCATTTTGTTTGTTCATCAGAATTAAGTTATAAATTTGCAGCTCTTTGAAAAAAGGTGTGCAAAATAATACTAATTAATACAATGGGATTGCAGATTGATTTACACGCAAAATTAAAAGAGTATTTTGGCTTCGATCACTTTAAAGGAAATCAGGAAGCCATAATTAAAAACGTGCTGGCAGGAAATAACACTTTTGTATTAATGCCTACGGGCGGAGGAAAATCATTATGTTACCAATTGCCAGCCCTGTTACTGGATGGGACAGCAATTATTATTTCGCCTCTGATTGCATTGATGAAAAATCAGGTAGATGCAATGCGTTCATTTTCTGAAGCGGAAGGTGTGGCCCATTTTCTGAACTCTTCCCTGACTAAAAATGAAATATTAAGTGTCAAAGAAGATATTCTAAGCGGTAAGACTAAAATGTTATACGTGGCTCCGGAATCTTTGACAAAAGAAAGTAATGTTGAATTTTTAAAGAAAATCAGAATTTCATTTTTCGCAGTAGACGAAGCACACTGTATTTCTGAATGGGGACATGATTTCCGCACAGAATACCGGAGAATCCGCCCCATTGTTGAAGAAATCGGAAAAGCTCCGATCATAGCTCTTACTGCAACAGCCACTCCCAAAGTTCAGAATGACATCCAGAAAAATCTGGACATGATGGATGCCAAAGTATTCAAATCATCATTCAATCGTGCGAATCTATATTACGAAGTCCGCCCCAAACAAGGAGATATTACTAAAGACATCATTAAATTCATTAAAAACCACGAAGGGAAATCAGGTATAATCTATTGTCTGAGCCGTAAAAAAGTTGAAGAACTGGCAGAAGTGCTCAGCATCAATGGAATCAAGGCAGCTCCTTATCATGCGGGAATGGATGCTACCACACGGAGTGCCAATCAGGATAAATTCCTGATGGAAGAAGTTGATGTTATTGTAGCCACCATAGCCTTTGGTATGGGGATCGACAAACCGGATGTACGATATGTCATTCACTACGATATCCCCAAAAGTCTGGAAGGCTATTATCAAGAAACCGGACGGGCCGGACGGGACGGAGGGGAAGGCATCTGCCTGACTTATTATAGTTATAAAGATATCCAGAAACTGGAAAAATTTATGCAAGGTAAGCCCATTGCAGAACAAGAGATTGGCAAACAATTACTGATGGAAACAGTTGCTTACGCAGAGACTTCACTTTGCCGGCGAAAAGTATTACTGCATTATTTTGGTGAAAGTTACGAAGAAGAAAACTGCGGATGCTGTGACAATTGCCTCTATCCGAAGAAAGAATTTGAAGGTCAGGATTACATGGTGGATGCCCTTCAGTTAGTGAGTGATGTTAAAGAAAAATTTAAAATTGAACATCTCGTAAATATCCTGATTGGTGAAGCCGATTCTGCAATAAAATCGTATAAACACGACAAATTGGAATTATTCGGAACCGGTTCAGAGAAGAGCCGGCAGTTCTGGACCATGGTATACCGTAGGGCATTAGTGAGTTGTTTCATTGAAAAAGATATTGAACAATACGGAGTTATTAAATTGACAGAAGAAGGACAGAAATTTTTGGATGAACCTAAAAGCTTTATGTTGATGGAAGATCATAATTTTGACGAGGAGAGCGAAGAAGAAGAAAAGATACAGGAGAAAGGAGGAGTATCAGCATTAGACAGCACCCTATTTGCAATCCTAAAAGATTTACGAAAAAAAATAGCCAAAACCAATAATTTACCTCCTTATGTTATCTTTCAGGATCCTTCTCTGGAAGATATGTGTACTAATTATCCTATTACCCTGGAAGAATTGGCAAACATCCAAGGTGTCGGAGCAGGCAAGGCCCAGAAATACGGAAAAGAGTTCGTTGAAGTAATCAAACAATATGTAGAAGACAACGAGATCGAACGGGCACAGGATATGGTGGTAAAAACCGTAGCTAATAAATCGAAATTCAAAGTATACATTATCCAGAATATCGACAGGCAAATCGATCTGGAAGACATCGCTTCAGCTCTAGGGCTTAACTTTGATGAGCTCATTAAAGAGATGGAAGCCATTGTTTTTTCAGGTACCAAATTGAATATAGACTATTACATTAACCAAATTCTGGACGACGAACAACAAGAGGAGATCATGGACTATTTCATGGAAGCTTCCTCCGACAACATATCCGAAGCATTCGATGAGTTTGAAGGTGATTATGCGGAAGAAGATTTACGGCTGATGCGGTTGAAACTACACTCTAAACACGGGAATTAGACTTACTATATTGAGGCTTAGAATCCCTTGGCGCCTTCCCTGATTGTAAAATCAGCAGAAAAGCGCCAAGGGGATTTATAATAAATAATCCTATTCGCCGCCAAGCAAGGCAGAAAATTTAATTATTATTTTTATCTACCGAACGTATAAATTCTATATCATCCCGGAACAACTTACGGTAAGTGACGTGCGTACGGACAGCTTTTGCACCAATATATTCCATTAAATGGATCATCGGAGGATTAAACTCACCAACCCAATTCAACTCCAGGTATTTATACTGTCTTCCTCCTTCTATAATCCGCTCCGTAAAACGTTTTATCATAGCGGCTTCCACACCTTTCCCCTGAAACTCAGGCACTACGCCGAACAACTGCCCCAAAGCGACATCAATCTTCTTCACATGCATATAATACATAAACTTAAGTATACCCGGCAGATTCATCTTCCCATTCAAATGCTTCACAACCTGATTTATTTCAGGAAACATCAGAAAGAAACCAATGGGCTGTTCCTTATAGAAAGCAAAATATATCAAATCTTTATCAATAATCGGACGCAAACTTTTATAAAGAGCCTCTACTTGTTCACGGGTTATTCCATCCACCCCATGCACTTCCAAATTCCAGGCCTTATTATACACTTCAAGTAATGCATCTATCGCCTTTTGTTTCCCAATATCCCCATAGGTATGAACCGAATAATCCGGATTTTTCAGAATACGGTCAGCTTTCCAGACAACAATTTTGGACAAACTCTCCATCACCAAAGAAGTACGATAGGTAAATTGTTTAAAGAAATCCCGAAAACCGTAGGCCTCAAAAAATTTGACATAATATTCATGAGTATAGGGCATTGCATACACCGGAGACTCATTGTATCCATTTATCAATAACCCCCACCATTCAATCCGTTCACCAAAATTCACAGGTCCTTCCATTGCTTCCATCCCTCTTTCTTCCAACCACAAACGACATTGGTCAAACAATTTGAAAGCAGCCTCCCGGTTGTCTATACATTCAAAAAAACCCATTTGCCCCACTGTATACTTATCCAGCTGATAAGTTTTTTTATTTATAAAGGCAGCAACACGGCCAACATATTTTCCCTTATCATCCTGAAGCAACCAACGCACACATTCTCCTCCTTCCTTAAAACAGGGATTTTTTTCTTTATTGAACACTTTCCGGATATCCCCGTCCAAAGGACGAACCCAATGAGAATTTCCTTTATATAAGCTCACAGGCAATTCAATAAAAGCCTTTTCCGTACTTTCGTCAGTTACTTCAATACAAGAAAACATATGACTTCAATTATTCAGTTTCTTAACCAATACTTAAAATTATTATCTCAACTGTTCTGTCAGCAAACGAATCTCCAAGGCAGGGCTAATCTTCTCATAAAGGATATTGTACACAGCACTTGTAATTGGCATATGTACCCTATACTGATCATTGATTTCTTTTATCCCTTTGACCGCAAAATAACCTTCAGCAATCATCAGCATCTCCATCTGGGCAGATTTAACAGAATATCCCTTCCCTATCATAGTTCCGAAAGTACGGTTCCGGCTAAATTGTGAATAAGCGGTTACCAATAAATCGCCAAGATAGGCGGAACTCTTGATATCACGTTCTATTGG
>ENA-OOYX01001242-OOYX01001242.1-human-gut-metagenome-genome-assembly--contig:-NODE-1242-length-11533-cov-2.698989_pt1 | contig 11533 bp, 10 predicted proteins | sample MGYA00241182_ERZ501387 | MGnify/ENA primary metagenome ERZ501387 (study PRJEB25962, sample SAMEA2042740) | human gut metagenome | biome: human gut; feature: human-associated habitat; material: faeces...
GGTTTTAATCCTTGGCTTAGCACCATGTTTTATACTTCAACTCCGAAAGTCAGGTTTTACATCATATTCTTTATAAAAGAAAGGTCATTTTTGTTTTTTTATGAATAATAAGGCCAAAGTTATTGTTTGTAACCTTTGCCTTAGTGAATTACTTCCTATTATATAGTGTTACACTGCGTTATTTCAGTTACAAAGCCAATTGATTTGCCAGGATCACACTGGCTGCCAGGCTGACAAACGCTGCTAAAAGTCCGCCTGCAAGTGTATAACGGGTACGGCTGATGCCTGCAGAACCGAAATAGACACTCATACAGTAAAGCACGGTTTCCGTACTTCCCATAAGAATAGATGCCATAAGCCCCACCTGGGAGTCGGGACCATAATTTTTAAACAGATCCAGCACCAGGCCTACTGCGGCAGAGTTGGAAACGAGACGTATAAAAGCAATGGGGATAATGGGGCCGGGGAGACCGATGGAAGTAGCCGGAACTTCTAAAATATGGGTTAAAAATTCTAAAAATCCCGATGCACGAAGGACGCCTACCGCTGTCATTAATCCAACTAATGAAGGAAGGACCTGGACAACGGTCTGCATCCCCTCTTTTGCGCCATATAAAAAATCATCAAATACCGGTCTTTTTCCAAGTATGGCGAAACCAACAATATAAAAAATGATCAGTGGAACCATAAAATCTGATAAAAATAAGAGAAAGCCCATAAAAAATGCCTGCCCCCACGCATGTTTTGTTTTTACAGCATACGCTGGAACAGGTTTTATTATGTAACAAATATATCCCCCGCGCAAGCGCAGGGGATATAAGTAGGAAGTATGCATTTTGCGAATATACGATCCAGATTATGCCTCAGTAAATAATGGAGTGGAGTAATATCTGTCGCCACTGTCCGGAAGAAGAGCTACAATGGTCTTTCCTTCGTTTTCAGGACGTTTTGCAAGCTGGATCGCTGCGTATAATGCTGCACCGGAAGAGATACCGGTTAAGATACCTTCTGTTTTTGCAAGAAGTTTGGATGCTTCAAACGGATGCTCATTGTCGATGGGCATAACCTCATCGTAAATCTTGGTGTCTAATACTTTTGGTACGAAACCGGCGCCAATTCCCTGGATCTTGTGGGCACCGCCGTGTCCTTCAGACAGTACAGGAGAAGTTGCAGGCTCTACTGCTACTACCTTTACATTTGGGTTCTGCTCTTTTAAGTATGTGCCAACGCCGGTAATGGTACCGCCGGTACCTACGCCTGCTACGAAGAAGTCTACCTGACCCTCTGCATCTCTCCAGATTTCAGGACCTGTGGTCTCTTTGTGGATCTTCGGGTTTACAGGGTTTACAAACTGGCCTGGGATAAAGCTGTCCGGGATTTCTTTTGCCAGCTCATCTGCTTTTGCGATAGCTCCGCTCATTCCCTTATCACCAGGTGTGAGAACGATTTCAGCTCCATAGGCCTTTAAGATGTTGCGGCGCTCTACGCTCATGGTCTCAGGCATGGTCAGGATCACACGGTAGCCCTTGGATGCTGCTACAGATGCAAGTCCGATACCTGTATTTCCGGAAGTTGGTTCAATGATAACAGAACCTGGCTTTAAAACACCTCTTGCTTCTGCATCTTCGATCATCGCTTTTCCTACACGGTCTTTTACACTTCCTGCCAGGTTAAAGTATTCCAGCTTCAGTAAAATCCTTGCCTTTAATCCTTCTTTTTTCTCCAGATTTACCGGTTCTAAAAGTGGTGTGTTTCCTACTAATCCTGCTGCTCCCTTAACGATTCCTGCCATAATAAGCTCCTTTCCATGCATTGTATGATACCAGATCCTTCACCTTTTGATCCTGGTCCCATATGCCTATCTGTTTACTGGGTTTTGATTTATGGGTATTATAAAACCTATAAACCCACTTGTCAATAGGTTTATGGGTTTTTTGTATTGCTGACCATAGCTCCGCTGGCATCCATATAATACCAGGTATCTCCCACCTGTACCCAGCCGGTCTGTTTTACATAATCTTTCATGTAATACCATTTTCCGCCGATCTTCTTCCAGCTGTTTGCAGGTATCTTTTCACTGTAATCGGTAAATGAAAGTTCAATGGTCACATGATCATTGATCCCGTCTACATTTCCTTCCTGTGTACACTGCCAGATGGTACGGTTTGGATAGCTGTTAATGGTGCCATAGCGGGCGTACCAGATATCGTATGGGATTTCTGCTGTATTTAAGTGATTAGTGAGCCAGTCATTATTTGCATATACGATGGGACAGTAACCTGCATCTGCGATCACTTTACAGAAGGCATTGACATTTTCCGTGATCTGGGCGGAACTTAAGCCCTGTTCCAGCAGGTAATTGGACTCCACATCATAGGCAACCGGATAGGATACCGGAAAATCCTTGATAACCTGGAGCACATATTCTGCTTCATCTGCTGCCGTCTGTGCATCCAACGCCTGTGTATAGAAGAAAACACCTGTTTTTATACCATGAGCTGCTGCTTCCGTTATATTCCGGTCAAAATACGGATCTTTATCCTTATAATAACCAATACGGATCATGGCAAAACCGATGCCATCTGCAGCTACTTTTCCCCAGTCAATGCCATTTTCCCGGTTTGCACGGTTCTGATATTTTGTCACGGTGATACCTTTTGCTACTGCCCCTTCAATGGGAGTGCCGGAAGCATCTACATAACTACCATTTTCAAAGTCCCATGCTTTTGCCTGGGCTGCCATAGGAAAAGCCAGCGAAACTGCAAGCATAGCTGCCGCTAATTTTAAAGATCTCTTATTTTTTATATGCCAGATTTTATTCCCGTTCTGTCTCATTTATTATTTTCTTCCTTTCTCTGCTTTGCATTTTTAAGTTTTACTCTCATTCTTTGATTATAACATTATCCCATTATAAAAATATTAACTTTTGTCGAAGAAAGTCTAAAAGTTCTCCTACCATTCTTCTAAACAGTCAGCTATAATAAATACAGTTATGCAACACGGGGGATTTTTTATGTCTAAAGTTTGGGAATTTTTTGAAAATATGAATGAGGCTGTTTATGCCTCTGATGTGGATACATACGAACTGCTCTATTTGAATAAAGCTGCCAGAGATCTGTTTCAGTTTAAGGATGAGTCTGATTATAAAGGAAAAAACTGCTATGAGATCCTGCAGCAATGTTCTTCCCCCTGTGCCATGTGCACCAACAACCGCTTAAAACCCGGTGTGTTTTATGAATGGTCCCGTTTTAACCCGCTGGTGCGCCGTTCTTATCTGCTGAAAGATACCATGGTAATTGACGATGGACGCAGAGTCCGTATTGAAATGGCAATTGACCTGGATATTCATGAACTGGCTAAACGTTCTTTTTCTGAATTTACAGACAATGAAGCACTGATCAATGAGGGACTTCGCTGTGCACTGGCAGAAGAAACACCGGAACAGTCTATTGATACATTATTACAGTATCTGGGGCAGATGTTCCAAAGCGACCGTGTTTATATTTTTGAGAAAAATAAACATGGCAATTTTGACAATACTTATGAATGGTGTGCTTCTAAGGTTTCCCCTCAGAAAAATATTTTACGCAATATCCCGCCGGAAACCATGGGTACCTGGATTCCTACCTTCCGGAAAGGTGAAAGTATTATCATCCGGAATGTGGATGAGATCGTATCTTATGACCCTACTGTATATGAAACACTGATACCGCAAAACATTGCGCGCCTTATTGTCAGCCCTATTTACCGTGACCGGGAAGTAATCGGTTTCTATGGTATTGACAATCCGCCACTTGACCGTATGGATCATATTGCTTTTATGCTCCAGCTCCTTGGACATTTTATCAATTCCATGCTGCGGCGCAGAGACCTGGTTGGGAAACTGGAAACATTAAGCTACCATGACCAGCTTACCGGTGCGAAAAACCGTCATGCCATGAACGAAAAGCTGGCTTCTCTTGCAAACGGTGGAAGTCTTGGCATTATTTACAGTGATGTAATGGGCTTAAAGCAGATCAACGATGATTTTGGACACCAGGCGGGTGATGAGGCGTTGATCTATGCCTGTGAAAATTTAAAGGCTCATTTTCCGGATAAATGTGTTTACCGTATTGGCGGTGATGAATTTCTGGTACTGATACCGGGTATTACAGAAAATCTTTTTCAGTCTATGATCCGTTCTATGTTAGTTGACATGGCTAAAAGTTCGGTTCACCTGGCACTTGGTTCTGTCTGGGTGGATGACTGCACCGGAAAAGTAGAAAAATCGCTGTCTGAGGCAGACGCCAGAATGTATGAAGATAAACGTGCTTATTATGCCAAGAACCGGCAGTTAGACCGAAGGAGACACTGATTATGGTGTCTCCTTTTTTATTAGGATATACCCGAAATGAGGTGAGCATTTTGGGGAAGATCTATGTGGGGTTACGGAGATGATCCATGATCTTACAGAAAATGACCGCTGCCAGTGTACTTACCATTGTTGCTGCAAAACAGGGACCGGTGACGGCTGCCGGGGATGTACTGTGATACTGGCTTCTGTATGCAATGATATTCACCGGGATCAGCTGAAGGGATGAAATATTCATGATCAGAAAGGTACACATTTCATTACTGGCAGTGCCTTTCGAGACTGCGTGAATTGTCCTTTTCGCCACTTTCTCTTTTCTGCGCTCTTCTTCTACCTTTTCCAGTTCTTTCATGGCTTTTAAGCCTGCAGGTGTCGCCGCCCAGCCAAGTCCCAGGATATTTGCAATGAAATTTACACAGATCTGTCTGGCGGCTTCACAGTCTGGCGGCAGATCCGGAAAGAGGAATTTCAAAGCCGGTCTCATTTTTTCTGAAAGCTGTTCTACCAGCCCGGCTCTGCTTCCGATCTCTAAGATCCCGTTCCAGAAAACTACGATCCCCAGCATGGTGATACTCAAGGTCACGGCTTCCCCTGCTGCGTTTAAGGCTCCTTCTGTTACCTGAGCCAGCCTTCCGTGAAACGTGCCCCATATGATCCCCAGAAAAAGCATTCCGCTCCAGATATAATTTAACATATTCCTTTTTCCTGTATTGCCTATACGCCCATTTATACACATTTTATGCTCTTTCACACAGAGAAATACACATTCTTATGGTGGAAAAAGTTATCCACAATCTAAATCTTGTATTTTCTCTTCTTTTTACCACATATCTTGTGTTTGTCGGTGGATAATGTGGATAACTTTGGGGATAACTCTGTTTATAGTGTGTGTAAAGCATGGGGAAACTGTGGGGAAATATGGATTTTTATGTGGAAACCGGAAATTTTGTGGATTTTTTATCCACATTTTGGCAGATTTTGCGGTTTCCTTTTGGGCTTTTCCTTGTTTTTTCCTGCTTTTTCTTGTTTTGCCGTTTTACTGTTTTTATTTTACCGGCATATACAGTTCCAGGAAATAAATGTTGCTGTCTTCTCCTAAAAACGAAGTCATATTATTGGAATACAGAACTCCTGTTGGCTCTGCTCCCTGTTCCTTTCCCCAGCGGACCATCTGGCAGGCTGTTTCTTCATCGGGATAAATATTTTCAGACTCCAGGATCGTATAAATACAGGGAACGGGTGCAGTCTGCGGATATTGTTCCAGATGGAAGTCACTGCTGATAAAGGGACCTACTTCCTGATACAGAAACAGCTTGGTGCCCTGCTCCTGCATCTGCCCTTCTTTTATGGAAAATTCGGTATAGAAATAAGTCATGTCCAACCCGCCTGTTTCAGATGACAGGGAAAACCATTTTTGCAGACTTGCGTGGAGACTGTCGCAAACTCCTAACTGATAGGCTACCGGAAAATTTTTCCAGGTACATTTTCCACCGTATTGCTCTGCCATTTGAATATCTTTTGTGGCAAGCCGCATACGGGCAATGGCCTGCTGATGATAGTGGATCTTCATCTCTTCCTGTTTTATACGGGTCTGCAGATGTTTTTTCATATATTCTACAGAATTCTCGCCTTTTATGTATCCTTCGATTTCTTCCAGGCTGTCATTCATTTTTCTCTTATATAGGATAACCATCAGTCTGAACAGGTCTTCTTCCAGATAATAACGGTATCCGTTTTCCTTTTTTCTCGCCTTTATGATCCCTTTTTTTTCATAAAAACGGAGAGTATCCCGGCTTACGCCCACAATTTCGGACATATCGCCTATGAGATACTCTCGCTGTTTTATTTCCGTTCTGTTTTCTGCCATGCCTTTCCAGTCTCCTGTTTTCCCATTTTCTCACGATCAACATTTCTTCCGAATGTGTTTATGAATGTTATCTTATCCGGATTTTGCGAGCTGGTCAATGGGACGCAGAAAATCGAAAGGAAACTGTAAAGTTTTATCTGGATATTTATCTTACTCCAAATTTGGTTCCCCGTTTGATGATACCGTTGCTGTTCCATTCATTGTAAACATATGGTCCGCCATCTGTGGTACCGTTTTCTGTAAATTCATGAGTTCCGCCATTATAGCTGTAGTTGCCCGTTACCATTTTGCAGGTACTGGTATCAAAATAATAAACATTTCCGTTGATCTTCATAATACCACCCTGAAGTTCTCCGGTATCAGCCGCATAATACCAGGTGCCGTCCTTCTGGATCCAACCGGTTCTCATTAACTGGTCATCGCCAAAATAAAACCAGTGATTTTTATACTGTACCCAGTTATTGGTGCAGTAAGCTCCATCACCCCACTGATACTTTACGCCTTTTCCTGTACCTGTAAAACCTGCTGCAAAAGATGTCATAGCGCTTCCTGCCGTCAGAGCCAGCGCAAGTACTGTAATAGCAAAACGTTTCTTCATAATTAAATGCCTCCTGCGTTTTTATATATGACAACGTCCCCCTCATGGAACATGTCCTTTTGTTTTATGCAGAAAGCATACACCTTGAAGTTACTCCAAGGTCAAGGCAAGTAAGGATTTTGTAAGGGTTTGTAAGAAAAAACGGCCATACCTTTTTATGGGTATGACCGGTATTTTTGGGGGGACTCGCGAACTCGTACCAACATGCTTATCTGTCTGCTTACGCAGGCGGTTCATGCGTTACAATTCTCCCACCAGTTCTTTCATCACATCATCTACTTTTTCAATCTTTTCGGCTCTGTAAGCGTTGCTGCCGCAGAAGAGAAGGGCGTTGTCTTCGTCTCCTTCTGCTGCATTTACCAATGCCTTTGTGATGCAGTAAGGAATGGTTTTGATATCGCAGTGTTCCAGACACTGGAAGCAGGTTTTGATGGCCGGACGGACGCCGTCTTTGATCTGCTGTAAAAACGGATTTAAGATGGCACGTCCTGGCATTCCTACCGGGCTCTGGGTGATAACGATATCTTCTTTTTTTGCGTTGATGTAAGCCTGTTTGTAAGCATCCGGAGCGTCACATTCTTCTGTCGTGACAAAACGAGTTGCCACCTGTACGCCTTCTGCCCCCAGTTCAAACTGGTGTTTTACATCTTCATGGGTATAAATTCCCCCGGCAGTTACTACCGGGATATGTTTCTGGTATTTTTCTTCGTAAGTCTTTACCACTTCCATAATGGAGCGGACTTCTTTATCGTAGGCTTCCTGGTTATAGGTATTTGGCACATCTTTGGTGTCTGCGCCGTACTCAGCCAGTTCTTCTCTGGAAAAGCCCAGATGACCACCGGCTAAAGGTCCTTCTACTACTACAAAATCAGGAACCTGCTTGTATTTTCTGTCCCAAAGTCTGCAGATAACCTGTGCAGACTTTGCGGAAGATACGATGGGGGCAAGCTTTACTTTTTTTACTGCCTGCTTGCAAAATTCTTCGCAGTTTTCTTTTGCGTCTGCAATACCGGCTTTCATCTCTTCGTAAGCAGCCTGTGCATATTCCGGAAGACGTACCGGAAGACCTGCGCCGGATACAATGGCATCTGCGCCGGATTTAATGGCTTCCTTGACCCACAGGTCATAGTGCTTGGTGGCTACCATAATATTAAAACCGATAGCTCCTTTTGGCGCAATCTCTCTGGCTTTCTGCATCTCCCGCCTGATAGCGCGCAGATTTGCCTCTACAAAGTTGGTCTTAAAATCAGGTTCCCTGAAACCGATCTGTGCTGTGGAGATCAGTCCCATGCCGCCGGAAGCTGCTACAGCTCCCGCCAGTTTATGAAGGCTGATGCCTACGCCCATACCGCCCTGGATCACTGGTCTTTGCAGTACCAGATCTCCTATTTTTAAAGCTTTGATCCCACTCATTACATTCTCCTAAATCTTTCGTATCTGTGCTCTGCCAGCTCTTCTCCTGACATATCCTGATACTTCTTCATAAATTTCACCATAGACCGATCCATATAACCTGCAATGCGGTACAGAGTATCTGTATTTGCCGGTTCTTCCTCCGGTATGATCCGCTCGATCAGTCCCAGTTCCTTTAAATCAGCAGCGGTCACTTTCATGACTCTGGCTGCTTCCGGCGCCTTTTTACTGTCCTTATAAAGGATAGACGCAAAGCCTTCCGGTGATAAAATGGAATAAATGGCATTTTCCATCATCCATACTTCATTTGCTACTGCCATAGCCAGCGCGCCGCCGCTTCCGCCTTCGCCGATGACGATAGAAAGCACCGGTACTTTTAAATCCGACATTTCAAACAGATTTCTTGCAATGGCTTCTCCCTGACCTCTTTCCTCTGCTTCCAGGCCGCAGAAAGCTCCCGGTGTGTCTACAAAGCAGATAATGGGGCGTCCGAAGGTTTCTGCCTGCTTCATTAAGCGCAGCGCCTTGCGGTAGCCGTCTGGAGACGGCATACCGAAGTTGCGACGGATATTGTCCTTGGTATTCTTTCCCTTCTGCTGTCCGATGACAGTCACCGGCATGCCGTGGAACATGGCAATACCGCCAACAATGGCTCCGTCATCTTTAAAGCAGCGGTCTCCATGGAATTCCATAAATTCATCAAAAACAGCGGTGATATAGTCAAGAGCGGTGGGTCTGTCTGCCTTTCTGGAAAGAAGGACTGTATCCCAGGCACTCTTTTCTGTGTTTTCCTGAGACTGTGGAGCTGCCAGGGTATTTACAGGTATATCTGTCTTAACCCCGTTCTCTTCCACATCCATATCATGTTTTCTATGCATGTAAAGGATCCGTCCGATCACATGCTTCTGGTCCTGACGTGGAAGGATCATGTCTACAAATCCATGTTCTAACAGGAATTCCGCTCTCTGGAAGCCTTCCGGCAGCTTCTGTCCAATGGTCTGCTCAATGACTCTTGGGCCTGCAAAGCCGATCAATGCACCTGGTTCCGCAATAATAATATCACCTAACATGGCAAAACTTGCTGTCACACCGCCGGTGGTTGGATCAGTGAGAACACTGATAAACAGCTGTCCTGCTTCATGGTGACGCTTTAAGGCTGCGGAAGTCTTTGCCATCTGCATCAGGGAAACAATGCCTTCCTGCATTCTGGCACCGCCGGAGCAGGCAAACAGGATCACCGGAAGTTTTTCTTTGGTAGCACGTTCTACTGCCTCAGTGATCTTCTCCCCAACTACATGGCCCATACTGCTCATGATAAAGCGGGCGTCACAGACACCTACAACAGCAGGATTTCCGTCGATCTTTGCCTTTCCAATAACAATGGCTTCATTCAGATTTGTTTTTTCTCTGGCTGATTCTACCTTTTTTTCGTAATTTGGGAAATCCAGAGGATTGGAAAATGGCATTTCTTTATTCCATTCCTCAAAAGTTCCTACATCGGTAAGCATTTCGATCCTGCGGTAAGCATGAACACGGAAGTAGCCGCCGCATTTGGGGCATACATAGTAATTGTTCTTTACGTCTTCCACATAGATCGGCTGCCCGCATTTATTACATTTGCGCCATAAGCCTTCCGGGATGGATGGTTCTTCTCCTTCATGGCTTACCGGTCTGTATTTGGTATCTATTTTTGTATACGTTTTTCTGAACATGTTGCGCAGCATACGACAACTTCCTTTCTGCATTATCCTTATTCAGGATCATAAATATCCGTCCGCGACCTGGTCGCGGAGGATTTTTCCAGATTAAAATCATTTTATGTAGTCCGGGAAATACTTTTCAATAAATCCGGTGTCTGTATCACCCTTCTGAAAAGCCTCATTTTCCAGGATCTCATACTGAAAATCAATATTTGTTTCAATGCCTTCTATGATGACCTCGCCTAAAGCACTGCGCATTTTTGCAATGGCAGATGCCCTGTCTTTATCGTAAACGATCAGTTTCATAAGCATGGAGTCATAGTTAGCAGGTACTTTATAATCATTGTAAATGTGTGTATCCACGCGGACACCATTTCCACCAGGAATATGCACATTGGTAATGCGGCCCGGACATGGCATAAAGTGCTTTTTCGGGTTTTCCGCATTAATACGGCATTCAATGGCATGTCCCTTGATCTGGATGTCTTCCTGTGACACACTTAATGGCTCTCCTGCAGCAACACGGATCTGCTCTTTGATCAGATCGATGCCGGAAACCAGCTCTGTTACAGGATGCTCTACCTGGATACGGGTGTTCATTTCCATAAAATAGAAATTTTTGTCTTTATCCAACAAAAACTCAATGGTTCCTGCATTTTCGTAATTCACGGCTTTGGCTGCCTTTACTGCAACTTCACCCATTTTTTTACGAAGTTCAGGGGAAATGACCTCACAAGGGGACTCTTCCATTACCTTCTGATGACGGCGCTGGATGGAGCAGTCACGTTCTCCCAAGTGAACAACATGGCCAAATTTGTCACCCATGATCTGAAATTCCACATGACGTGGTTTTTCAATATATTTTTCAATATACATGGTGTCATCGGAAAATCCCTTTACAGACTCTAACTGAGCTGCATTAAAATGCTCTGTAAAGTCCTCTTCGCTTCTGGAAATACGCATTCCCTTTCCGCCGCCGCCGGAGGAAGCCTTGATCATGACCGGAAAACCAATCTCTTTTGCCATGACAAGTCCATCTTCTGCTGTGTATACAGGCTCTTTGCTTCCAGGAACAACAGGAACTCCGGCCTGCATCATGGTATTTCTGGCTTCTGACTTATTTCCCATGCGGTTGATGATCTCAGCAGACGGTCCGATAAAGGTAATGTTGCACTGCTGGCAAAGTTTTGCAAAACGGGCATTTTCAGATAAAAATCCAAATCCCGGATGAATGGCATCCGCACCGGAAACCATGGTTGCACTGATGATCTGTTCCATATTCAGATAGCTCTGTGCAGATGGTCCCGGTCCGATACAGATTGCTTCGTCCGCCAGCTGTGTGTGAAGGCTTTCCTCATCTGCCTCGGAATAAACTGCCACTGTGGCAATTCCCATTTCTCTGCAGGCACGGATAATACGCACCGCGATCTCGCCTCTGTTGGCGATCAGTAACTTTCGAATCATACAATCACCTTACCCGATCATAAATGTAAGCTCAGCCTCTACGGCAACCTCGCCATCCACAGATGCCACTGCAGAACCAATGCCTACAGGACCCTTTCTGCGGATGATCTTTGTTTCAAGACGGAGCTTGTCTCCCGGAG
>ENA-OOYX01001245-OOYX01001245.1-human-gut-metagenome-genome-assembly--contig:-NODE-1245-length-11526-cov-1.932613_pt1 | contig 11526 bp, 8 predicted proteins | sample MGYA00241182_ERZ501387 | MGnify/ENA primary metagenome ERZ501387 (study PRJEB25962, sample SAMEA2042740) | human gut metagenome | biome: human gut; feature: human-associated habitat; material: faeces...
CCGCAAACTGTTTCACATTATATTTTTTCGCCCACTGGACATATCCGCCGTTCTTTCCATACCAACTAGATGATACCCAGTCTGCATCCCACCTCTTCGATATCCATATCACGTATCACCTAGTCGGTATCCCACACTTCTGCTCCCTTTCAATTGATACCCCTTTCCTGATATCCCTCTTCCCGGATGCACAACAAGCATATCACCTAGCCGGTATCTTCTGGCAACGGGTGTGCGTATCAGCTAGATGGTATGCAGCTATCGGAAGCCGTTTGTTGATACAAGAATTTACATACCAGTAAGGTGATACATGATAAACGTTGCCGAAATATACTGCATATCACTAAGGCGGTATGTGGTGAACGATATCGGAATATACTGCATACCTGTAAGGTGTTATCTGATGATTGATATCGAGACATTCCGCATACCAACAAGGCGATATCTAATAAGCGACACCGAGGTATTCCGCATACATGTAAGGCGATATCTGATAAGCGATGCCGAGGCATTCAGCATACCAATAAGCTGATATCGGATGTGCGATACCGAGGCATATTGCATACTAATAAGCGATACTGAAACATTTACGCATACCTACAAGCTGATACCGGGATGTGCGCATACCAATATTTTAATATCAGACAAATGGGTACTGTCGGGAATGAATGTCCAGAAAACGGATGTGAATAGAAGTGTACTGAGCGAAACGATATCGATTGAACCGTATGCCAATGGACCGGTATCTAAATACCCGGATTCAGAGTATGAGTATGTAGATGCTATAGAATCCGCCTAATTGAGAACGACATAGTGGGCGCAGATCTGTGGGAACATACTGGGTTTTAAGGGATATGGGAACAAAATGTTGGGTTCTAATTTATCAGGCGCCAAACTGTGCCAGAATACAGCATTGGAATGCAATTTTCTTGGTGTCCAATCAATGCGCGTGGCATAGTGAACCCTGTGTGCCATTCCGAGGATATAGAAAACATTACTTACTATATAAAGTAATAACGTAGTAGTTTAACTACTAGTAGTTCTTTCACTAGTAGTTGTTTACATAGTAGTTCTTTCTAAATGTCCTCTCTCCCCATTCTGTCTCTGTCAAAAAAAATAAGAGCAGGACACATACCCGCTCTCACTTCGTAATCTTTTTACTTTGCAAATTTTATGCTTGTACACCAAGAACCTTACTTGTTGTGTGCCATTCCGTGGATATTGAATGCATTACTTAAATCTCTCCGGCAGAATTACAAATATATTGACATATCTTTCTGGCTTGATTATATTAAGACTATTGATTAAAGATTTTCATTTTCTGATGCAGATTATAAAAAGATGGTGAGACTTAGGGTGAGACCTAACAATGTCGACGCCTCAAATCCTTTATTTTTCTGGCTTTGCGCTATTGGGGTAATGTTCAAGTCCCATCTCCTGCATTGATACATTTATTGAAAAGCCTTGAGAATAGTTATCTCAAGGTTTTCTTTTTATTGAAACAATAGAATGTTCGCGGAGCGTGCATTCTATTGTTTCAATAAAACACATTAGATGTTATAATATAGTCATAAATTCAGGAGGTACACACTATGCCATTACCAAAAGAATCTTCTTACACAACAGATTATATATTCTCTCTTCCGGAAGGGCAGAGAGCGGAACTGATTGATGGTGTTGTTTATGATATGGCACCACCAAACCGGCTTCATCAGGAACTCGTTTCAGAACTTCACTATAAGATTACTGATTATATCAAAAAAAACAACGGTGCCTGCAAAGTTTTTCCAGCCCCATTTGCCGTTTTTCTAAACGCGGATGACAAAACTTATGTGGAACCGGATATCAGTGTTATTTGTGACAAATCCAAGCTGGATGACCGCGGATGTGTCGGTGCACCGGACTGGATCATTGAAATTGCATCTCCAAGTACCAAACGCACGGATTACGGTGTGAAATTATTCAAATATCGCTCTGCTGGTGTGCGTGAATACTGGATTGTAAATCCTCTTACGAGAACAGTGAATGTCTATGCTTTAGAAAAAGAAGAATTAAATGATCAATACAGTTTTGACGATGACATTGCGGTATGTATTTATGACAATTTGACTATCAATATTACAGAGTTACTAAAACAATAAAAAACTGCTTAGGCACGGATGACTCCGTTTTGCCTAAGCAGTTTTTTATTCATTTACTTCATACAGATAACTCTTGCCTTGTTTTCCAACCCGAACGACGATTTCAAGGTCTGTTAAGATCAGAAGAACGGTCTGCGCAAGCCGCACCGGGATTTTGGCGTGCTTTGCAAAATCTTTTGCAGTAAATTGTTCCGGCAGGTCATATGGAACAAACTGCATGTAATCTTCCCTTCGGTCGATACAGACTTCCTCTGCAAACTTTACCGGAATGCGGTCGTACCGCTCACTTCCCTTTTTCTTATCTCTGCTCCATCCATTTAAAAGGCGGTACTCCTCCATATCAAGCAGCGCCAGTTTTAAATGCAGATTTGGATTTGATAAATAAGGGCGGATCTTATAGAGCTCAATAAATGCCATATAGGGATTTCCGGTCTTTGGTGACTTGCGTTTCGGTGAAGTCTCCCCGGTTTCCTCGTCAATCCACGACAGCCACTTGATATGGGGAATTGGATAAACGATCGTGACCGGATATAGTGGCAGAAAAGCGTCAAGCTTCCGCCGCATTTTATTAAATGCCCTTGTCTGGATCTCGATGATCTCCTGCCCGGTGTAGATGTCTGCCACAAAATTTTCAATCGGAATCTCATGCATATCCGTGTCCGGTGCATAATAATTCTTCATGACTGCATGCACTGTTTTTTCGGATAATGTACCGATTCCCTGCCGCATTCTCTGGCTTCCTACAATTTTATTTTTTGTATGATCAAATAAAGTTTTATCGATACACAAGTTTTCGACCTTTCAATTTTTTTATCCTGTAAGGCAGTTCGTAAATCTTCTATTTTTCCGGATGCTTCATATTTTTCAAAATATCGAAACAGTCAAATGTTGCAAAATAATCATCCGGTGTCTCTGCACGACGGATGAGCTGTGTGGAGCCATCTTCTTTTAGCAGGATTTCTGCGGAGCGGAGTCTGCCGTTATAATTGTAACCCATGGAAAATCCGTGTGCTCCTGTGTCATGGATCACGAGCAGATCACCCATATCAATCTTCGGAAGCATGCGGTCAATCGCAAATTTGTCACAGTTTTCACAAAGAGAACCTGTCACATCGTATTTGTGATCGCACGGTTCATTTTCTTTTCCCATGACCGTGATATGATGATATGCACCATAAATTGCCGGGCGCATAAGGTTTGCAGCGCAGGCATCCACACCAATGTACTCTTTGTAAGTGTGTTTCTCATGGATCGCTTTTGTCACAAGACAGCCATAAGGTCCTAACATGAAACGTCCCATTTCCGAATAAATGGAAATATCGCCAAGTCCCGCCGGAACTAAGATTTCCTCAAACGCTTCTCTGACACCCTCTCCGATCACACGGATATCATTTGGTGTCTGATCCGGGCGGTAAGGGATTCCCACCCCACCGGAAAGGTTGATAAATTTAATATCGCAGCCTGTCTTGTCCCGAAGTTCCACCACAAGCTCAAACAGCTGACGCGCCAGCTTTGGATAGTATTCATTCGTAACGGTATTGCTCGCTAAAAATGCATGGATACCAAAGTATTTTGCACCTTTTTCTTTTAAAATTTTAAATCCTTTCACGATCTGTTCATGGGTAAATCCGTATTTTGCGTCTCCCGGGTTATCCATGATCCCATTGCTCATTTTAAATACACCGCCCGGATTGTAACGGCAGCTGATGGTCTCCGGGATATGTCCGATCGTCTGCTCTAAAAAGTCAATGTGTGTAAAATCATCCAGATTAATGATGGCACCAAGTTCATCCGCAAAAGCAAATTCTTCCGCCGGTGTATCGTTGGAGGAAAACATGATATGCTGTCCGTCAAATCCCTGGGAATCTGCTAACATCAGCTCGGTTAAAGAAGAACAGTCGCATCCGCAGTCGTACTCTTTTAAAATGTTTAAAATAAATGGATTTGGAGTTGCCTTTACCGCAAAATATTCGCGGAAGCCCGGATTCCATGCAAACGCCTCTTTCACTGCTTCCGCATTCTCACGGATTCCCTTTTCATCATATAAATGAAATGGTGTCGGATATTTTTTCACGATCTCATCTAACTGTTCCTTTGTTACAAATGGTTTCTTTTCCATAAATTCTGCCGCCTTTCGCCATGTATTTTCCTATAGTCTTATCCTGCTGCTATCTGGATTCAGTACTTTCCCTGCCGTCTGTGATATATTGCTCGATCTGTTCATCCAGATAAACATTAAATTCCTGCATGAACTTCAAGATCGTGTCTGTCTCCTCTTTGGAATAACGGGACAAAAACTGCATGTCACGCTTCTCCCACTGCTTATGACGTTTTTCATGTTCCTTAAAAAGAACCTTGCCACGCTCAGTCAATTTAAAATATACTTCTTTTTTATTTGTCTCCAACGTGTATTTTTCGATCAGACCTTTTGCAAGAAGTTTTTTCGTCATCTTGCTGATCGCACCACGTGTCATCTGCATCTGTTCTGCAATTTTGGTGACATTTGGCAGTTCCAGACGTCCAATATTATCAATACAATGTGTCTCCGAATAACCATACTCATCGAGACACTGGCTTTCTGTCAATTTTGAAAGCATATCCTGATGCTCTAACATAAGAGCGATTTCCTGTAACAAACGTTGTTGTTCTTTCATAGCTCCACCTCGTTTTGTTTCCATGTCAACATTTATCATACCCAATATATCGCATTGATAATTTTATGTCAATGTCTCCAAGGCAAATTTTTTCTCATGAGTTTGCTTTGAAAAAGTTTCTCAGCTGAATGGAAAAAGTGATTGACATTTTACCCAAATTCGCATATAGTCTTTATGAAGAAACGAAGTTTACAACCGTATGGCTCATTGCCTAAGCGGGCTGCTCGTTTCTTTTTTTGTGCGCACAAAATCATATAAATATAATTTTCCATCCTCATCTCTTCTTACAAGCATTTTTGCAGAATATATATGATATCCTTCAAGTTCTCCATTTTCATCATATTTTGGTATGCCAAATCTTGTATCATAACGATACCAGCCTTTCTTTGCTTTCGCTTTTTCATTAGCCCCCTTCAACCTGATTTTATCTTTGGAATGGCAAAATTCATCTGGAAAATCGTTACCAATATAGATTTTTTCGCATGTTTCCAGAATCTCATATGTGTTTCCAATATACTCCTTTAAATATTCCTCAATTTCATTCCAGTCAATGTTTCGCCTTGATTTAAATCTTATATCATTTATCAACACAATGCTTTTATTATTTTCATCCTGAATAATATGAATTCTCTGATCTTTCTTACTGCTCTCTAACTGTATTTTATAAGCTAAAAGACGCAATACATATTCCGGCATTTTTCTTCTTCCAGCTTCCCACTCCTCTATAGTCCGCAATGGAATTCCCTGCTGTCTCGCAAACTCTGCTCTGTTAAATCCGGTGATATTTCTCAATTGTTTCATTCTTTCTGCTATCGTATACTGTTCTCCCATAATTCCCCCTAAAAATAATACCACTCATTGAGTGGTATTATTGTAACATATTCTATGTATAATTCAACTTATTTCACAGATTCTTCCGGAAAAACAGTTTTATATTATCTGTCTTTCCGGAGAGTTTTATCCATAAAAATGTGTATTTGCTTTTCCTTACATTGTCCTGGCAACAACTCTGATTACATTTGCCGCATTAAACTGTAAATCTGCTTTCGTGATTTTATATCCATCAATCTCTTTTCCCGTTTTAACCGCTTCTACAATATCATCGACATTTTTCTGGCATCCTGGCATCTGGATGTCATTGCCTGCATAAATACAGCCGGTAGATGCTGAGATTGGATAAGCTGGTTTGAATTTTCCGGTAATCATCGGCATATCCTGTGAGGTGAACCAATCGGTCATCACTACTCCTTTAAATCCCCATTCGTCTCTTGCCATTCCCTGGATCAGATCATGGCTGTTTGCTGTATGGATACCGTTTAACAGGTTGTACGAAGTCATGATGGATAATGGCTGTGCTTCACGCACTGCAATTTCAAATCCCTTCAGATAAATTTCACGAAGTGCCCGCTCACTTACATGTGCATTGACAAAGTAACGGTTATCTTCCTGATTATTCACCGCAAAATGCTTGATCGTTGTTCCCTTGCCCCTGTGCTTCTGTACTCCTTTTGTCATTGCTGCCGCAATTTTACCGGAAACATATGGGTCTTCGGAATAATATTCAAAGTTACGTCCGCAAAGCGGATTTCTGTGAATATTTAACGCTGGTGCAAGCCACAGATCTACATGAAATTGTTCCATTTCTGAACCAACCATATCTCCAGCCTTTTCTACAAGTTCTGTGTTCCATGACTGTGCCAGTGCCCAGCCAATTGGAATTGCAGTACAATACTGATAATAATTATCCACTTCCTTCTCATCGATATTTGGATTAAATGGTGTGTATGCATCCCCCATCACCTCTCCACCTGGAAGAAGTGTTCCATCCTTTTTCGTCTTAAAATGTGGCTGCAAGCGAAGTCCGGCAGGACCATCTGCAAGTATCATATTCTTGATTCCTCTTGATTCTTTGCATACAGAAGAGGTGTCTCCTGCTGCTCCAGGTACAGTGTAAGATGCATTTCCAACAACTTCCCCTCCGTCAGCACGCAAAGTACCCACACAAAATTCTGCAAGTTCTTCCGTTGAAAGCTGCGCCACTAATTCTTCTACTGTTGCTTTTTCTGAAAGAAGATCCTGCATGGTAATTTTATCTGTCTTATCTGTATGGTATTCCTTCCGCATTCCCTGATAAACAACCGTTTTTTGTGCAATAGCTGTTGTGTCAAAGATTATTTTTTCTGCCTGATAACTGGCGGCTTCTTTTTTCTTTTCTTCCAATTTTACAGCATCCGGATGAATCTCATTCAGTGCGACATCCAGTGCAAACAAATTTTTTGCCTTTAATGTTTGTATATCTTCACAGACTTCTATAACTCCTGCAACTTTTGTAGAAGCCGAGCTATTTCCAACCCGGATAATATAGTCACCTTTTTCCAATATCCATGCTGCTTCTTTTTCTGAATAAGACGCCATCTGTTCTGCCTGATACTTTAAGACAATCTCTTCTGTTTCACCCGGTGCCAGCAATTTTGTTTTTTGGTACGCTGCCAGCTCCTGATATGGCTTTTCCATTACTCCGCCGGCTGCACTATAATATACCTGAACAACCTCTTTTCCGGCATAAATTTTTCCTATATTTTTTACAGTTACAGGAATCTGAATTTCATTCCCTTCCACACTTATCTTTCCAGCTTTTATCTCAAAATCAGTATAAGATTTTCCATATCCGAAACAGTACAGTGGTTTCACACCAAAGCTGTCAAAATAACGATATCCAACATAGATACCATCTTCGTACATTTCATCATGTACACTCTCATTATGACTGAATTTTGCGGAAGATGGATAATCCATATAATTTTCTGCCCATGTATCTGTTGTCTTTCCTGATGGATTTACTTTTCCGGTCAACACATCCAGAAGTGCATCTCCACCAAGATTTCCTAGCTGACTCATCAAGAGAATTGCATTGACTCCCGCTATTGATCTCATTTCCGAAAGATCCATAACTCCGCCAATATTTAATACAACAATCAGTTTATCATATACCTCAGCAAGCAGATGAATGTTTCCTCTTTCGTGTGGATATAATCTGTAATCCCCTTCCTCATCAAACCGGTCTGCTCCTTCCCCGGAATTTCTAGCGATCACATATACCGCAGTATCTGTCTCTGACACATCAATGTCATTGATCGTGATAATCTCGCAGTCCGGTTCTTTGTAAGGGTGGTCAAACATTACTGCAAGTTCAGATGTCTGTTTTCTTGCTGCTTCCTCCTTCATCCACTGCACATAAGCTGCTTTCGCAGCGCTGGTATTCTGCTCCTGTCTGTCTAACCATGCGGTTGTCATAACCTCAATTCCGGCATTTTGAAATCCCTGTTCAATGTTTACATTATTTCTTGTGTTTACATCTCCCGATCCCGTACCGCCTTTGATTGTCGCACGCGCTCCATTTCCGAAAAGCGCCACTTTTTTTGTATGAATTGGTAAAGCTCCATCGTTTTCCAGAAGTACCATGCATTCCCCTGCAAGTTTTCTGGAAATCTGCGCATTTATAACTTCTCTCTCTTCAATCTCAGCTGTTTTCGATGCGAAAATTTCTGCCATATAGATATCTCCTCCCTGTAATCCAATTATTTTTATTTTGGTTTATTTTTCTTTTTAAGTCAAGATTTGCCGGAAAATTTTCCTTTTCTAAAGAAGTTCTTCCGGCAAATTTATGTATGATTTATTTCTGATGTCTTGCATCTAAGTCCCTGCGGATCTCTTCATACTTCTGATCTGTGATCTCATAGAAGTACATGGAAATTAAGGATGCGATATATCCTAAGATTGGCATCCCGAATCTTAAGAATACGATCATATTGATAACCGCTGGTGTCTGATCCTGATTTGCCACGAATCCAACTAATCCAAGGAAAAAGCTTGCAATGAATCCACCGATTGCCATACCGAATTTATTGATGAATGTTAAAGAAGAAGATAATAAACCATCTCCACGTTTTCCAAATTTCCATTCTGCATAATCCGAACATTCCGGTAGCATTGCCCAGCCAAGATTGCCTGGAAGTTTTGATACAAATCCAAATGCTCCCATCATACTCATAAGTACAATAACCGGTGCAGTAGGTTTGATCCACATAACAGCAAGTGGCAGGATGGATAATAAGCTTCCAAACCAGTATAATCTCTTTTTACCAATTAATTTGGTAAGTGGTGGAAGTAATGGAATAGAAATGATACTTCCTACTAAAATTGCAGTTGCAACAGGTGATACTAAATCTTCTCTTCCAAGGACATATTTGAAGTAATACATATTTACTGCACTGTATGTAGCGTTTGCAAGTACATCTGTACCGAATGCGATCATCAGCATAAGCATTGGTTTATTACATGCTAGAAGCTGTAAGTTCTCTTTTAAATTGAATTTCTCTTTTTTTACTTCTACATCAACTTTATCATATTTTTTACCACCCCATGCACAGATCCAGAAGGAAACGGTTGTCATGATGCCAATCAGTGCACCATAGAGTGCCCAGCCCTGTTTTCCACCACCGAAAAGTTCTACCAATGGCAGTGCAAGAATTGTGATGACAAACTGGGAAACTGTTCCCATTCCCTGTTTCCATGCAACAATCTCTGTTCTCTGCTGAGGATCCTCAGAAAGAACTGGTGTCAATGCATGATAAGGAATATTTACTACTGTAGATGCTAATGAATATAAAATGTAAATCACATAAGCATATACGACTTTCATCGTTGGTGACATCTCTGGTGCAGTAAATAATAAGAAAATCAGCACACCAAGTACCGGTGCTCCAAAAATGATCCATGGACGATATTTTCCCATTTTACTTCTTGTGTTATCACCAAGCATACCCATGATCGGGTCTGTAAATGCATCAATAAATCTTGATATCAGCATTAAGGTCGCAACCACATAAGAGCTGATTCCGAAAATATCTGTGTAGAAGAATGTCAGAAATGACATTACAAGGAAGAATGCCAGGTTAGAACCTAATCCTCCAAATGAATATTTAAAAACATCACTAAATTTTGCTTTTTCATATTTCTGATTCATAATTTGCCCCTTTCACCATGGTTTCTACCATCTTTTGATTTATTTTTTATAACCCCAGTCTCTTATACAACTCTTTTGGTGCATCGTTTTTCTCCATGTATTCTCTTATGTAACCCTTCATGCGCATTTCCACCGCTTCATCATGAATCTGTGTATTCTGCGTTGGATCTTCATTTAAATCAAATAACATGTTTCCAAAAGATGTCGTGTCTCCCATCATATCTTTTTTTTCAATTTTCATGACCTTACATCCTTTTGTAAAAGAAAATGGTCCGGCAAGTTCGATATTCTGCAATTCCTCTGGCTGGAACATCTGACGCATATGAGTTGGCATTAATGTATATTCATATACCTTTTCTCCCTGATGGTCTGCTGCATGCATATAAACATATCTGCCATCTGTGACATCCACCTGACTTCCATGATAACCAAATACTGCATATTCACGAATCGGTGTATCATCATCCATCACCTGTTTTAATGGTTTTCCTTCCATATCTTTCGGGATTTCCATTCCAAAATATTCAAGAAGTGTCGGTGCAAGATCAATTGTCTGAACGATAGAATTACGTTTTTCTCCTGCCAGATCCGCACGTCTTGGATCATAGATGAATAGCGGTGTATGTGCAATTTCATTGTAAATTGGCATGCTTGTCTTTCCCCACCAGCCATGTTCTCCAAGTAAAAAACCATGATCTGTATTTACGATCAGCATAGTGTCTTCCCACAGATTGTATTTATCCATCACATCTAACACTTTTCCAAGATAACGGTCACATTTGCTGACTAAAGCTGCATAATTATATCTGACATGTTCAATTGTATTTTCAGATTCCACAGTCGGTGCATATGGTGGCCAGTCGGCTTCCATCGCTGCATCCCCTTCAAAATGATGTGGGTAAAGCTCTTTATCCTTCGGCAAAGTATAGAACGGCTCATGTGGATCGAAGGTCTCAATCTGTAAGAACCAGTTGTCTTCGCCATGGTTTCTCTCGATGAATTCCAAGCCATTTGCAAAAGTGACTGCCTGAGAGGTCTTTTCCTCAGTGTTCATCTCCGCTCTGTTGATCCGATCCTGTGCCATCATTCTTGCATAGAGTGGATACTCTAACATCACTTTCTTATTTTCAAAAACAGTTCCGGCACCTTTTTCATAAGCATGTGCTACATCTGCTTTCCAGTTATCGCCCTCCTGACCTCTCGCAATCTCCCATGAGGAATAGCGGTTGTGATAAGTTGCTCCACCGTCCTCCCAGTAATGCTGATGATCACTGACCAAGTGTGTGTAAACTCCTCCTTTCTTAAGAATTTCCGGCATGGAATCATCAAACGGTTCCATTGGACCCCAGCTTCTGTGGAAGAAATTAATCCTTCCTGTCTGGAGCTCCCTTCTTGCAGGCATACATGGCATGCTTCCTACATAGCACTGTTCAAACTGTACACATTTTTCTGCAAGTCTTTTAAAATTCGGTGTTTTAGTCCAGTTGCAGCCGTATGATTCCAGCATTTCGCGATTCAGTGAATCATACATTACCATAATTGCTTTCATAAATTTCTCCTCTCCTTTTTGTGTCTTCATTTATATAAAAATCTGGTGATTTCATATACTTATCCTGTTTGAAAATTTTTCAATTTTCATATATTTATTTTTCTGTAAACGTTTTCAAAGTTATCAAAAAAATAAAGCTTGTGCCTTGCACATGCT
>ENA-OOYX01001246-OOYX01001246.1-human-gut-metagenome-genome-assembly--contig:-NODE-1246-length-11517-cov-2.425755_pt1 | contig 11517 bp, 9 predicted proteins | sample MGYA00241182_ERZ501387 | MGnify/ENA primary metagenome ERZ501387 (study PRJEB25962, sample SAMEA2042740) | human gut metagenome | biome: human gut; feature: human-associated habitat; material: faeces...
CGGAAAGAGCGTGGATATCCGCTACCTGACAGGAAAGGATCTCATCCCGTTCCTGCTGTTCTTCCGCAAAGCTGTAGCCTGACATATAAGCGCCGAAGCTTCTGCTGCCCTGTGCGCTCGGTGGGAGTGGTGTATCCTTCTCGGAGATCGCGCCGATCACATACTTTGTCATAATCTCTTCATCTGCTGCAAATTCCCGCAGATACGCCGGTGCCTTCTCGTAAACAGCAACCGTCTTTTCCAGATTCGGATCTCTGTAGGACACAAAATAGCTGAGACCTGATTTTGTAAAGTTGCTCATACAGCCATATGCGCCGCCTTTGACTCGTACCCGGATCCACAGATAATCATATCCCATCATGATGCGCAGCACACGGAGTGCTCCTGTATATGGAAGTCCCGCTTTTCTGAAATCGCCTGCCCGGCAGACATACTGGACTCCCGCACTGGTGCACAGCCCTTCCTGTTTTTTTTCAGGATCCACATGGAATGCTTCCTGCACATTGTTTTCCGCAGAAAGTCCCTTATGGAACGGCAGAAGCGCTTCCACAAACAGTTTCTTTCCTTCTTCCGTGCCCGTGTAATCATAAAGCACTCTGTTCCCATTCAAGATAAAGGAAAGCAGCGTTTTCATTTCCCTGATACATTCTGCTTTGCGTTCGTCAAAATGATTATACAAATCTGTCAGGAAACGGAAAAATCCCAGACCGCTGAACCGGTCAGATGCCCATGCACTTTCCGAAATATAAGAAAGTGCCCGCAGTGATGCAGTCGAATGTCCCGCACTTGTCATCTGTGCCTGCAGCCTTGCTTTTACCTCACCCAGAATCTCTTTCAGACGTTTTTCATCATCAAAAACAGACTGTGTCAGGATCTCCCTGATCAGATCCACTGCCTTTGGTGTATTCCCATATAACACTTTTGCCCTGGCCTCAAAGGTCAGTTCAAATTTACTGTAATCCTTTGCATCTGTATAAGTGGCTGCATCAAAGATAATACCTCCTGTCTGCAGATTGATCTCATTAAACAGCTCTCCGTAGCTTCTCTTTTCCGTGCTCAGAAGTCCCAGCACATTTTTCAGAAGCCCCAGATACGGAAGCTGCTCTTTTTTGATATCACGGACGACAGGGCGGCGACAGCAACTCAATTAAACGAGCTTGTGAAGCGCACCGGGCATCTTGAAACCGGCTTCGTCGGCACGCCGTATCTTCTCCATGCGCTCAGCGACAACGGTTACGCCGAGACGGCATACGACCTTCTGCTTCGTCGCGAATATCCCTCGTGGCTTTATCCTATATCAAAGGGCGCGACGACCGTCTGGGAGCACTGGGACGGTATAAAGCCCGACGGCACGATGTGGAGCACCGACATGAACTCGTTCAATCACTATGCCTACGGTGCGGTCGCAGACTGGATGTACGGCGCGGCGGCGGGAATAAACTCCGACCCCGATCGCCCGGGCTTCGAGCATATTATCTTCCGCCCCGTGACAGACAGGCAGCTCGACTTTGTCAAGGCTTCGATTGACACCCGCCGCGGCACCGTCGCGAGCGAGTGGAGACGCGAGAACGGCAGAATAAAATATATCTTCACCGTCCCCGAGGGCTGCTGCGCTTCGGTCATTATCGGCGGAGAAAAGCACGAAGTCGGAGCGGGCACACACGAGTTTTTTGAATGATAATTTCCCGGCTTGCCGTCATTTTCGGTGAGCCGGGAAATAAATTTCAAGAAAAATTTGAAAATCTTGTCCTACTTTGCAAAAAATATATTGACAAATCGCTTTCGATATAATATAATAATCAAGCCTTGTCGGATGACGAGGCTCACATATGGCGGCATAGCTCAGTTGGCTAGAGCATTCGGTTCATACCCGGAGTGTCGTTGGTTCGAATCCAACTGCCGCTACCAATTTTGGCCCGGTGGTCAAGAGGTTAAGACACCGCCCTTTCACGGCGGTAACACGAGTTCGATTCTCGTCCGGGTCACCAGAGCCACCAAACAGATGTCGCAATCGGCAGATCAGAAATTCGTTCGGTCTGGATTCTGACATCTTTATTTTTTAGGACGCGTAGCTCAGCTGGTTAGAGCGCTTGCTTCACACGCAAGAGGTCCACGGTTCGAGTCCGTGCGTGTCCACCATGAAAAAAGCACTTGCAGACGCAAGTGCTTTTTTCAACGAAATTTGCCCTTTCGGGCAAGTGAAATAGCTTCGCTGTGAAATATCTGCTTCGCAGATGTGAAATGCTTGCTTTGCAAGCGCGGGCAAATTTCATTTCACTTGATGCGAAGCATCAAATTTCACAATTCACGCAGTGAATTATTTCACGTCGAGCACGGCGAGACATTTCACTTTACGAAAGCCCGCTTCGGAGATTACGCTGCGGCGGAGGACTTTGCCGAGTTTCAAACCGAGTGCCTGCAAATGCGGGCGCTCGGTTTGTTATATGTATTTTATGCGTAGCGGTTTATTAAGTTTTTTGGCTTCTTGTATCATTGAAAAAGTACCTTTACTTTTTCCGTCCCAAAAGCAAATGACATAATCACATACTTCTGCCATGTGGCGATTCCTTAAAGGTCCAGCAGCTTTTCCGAAGTGAATCCAATCTGCGTTGTAAACTTCAAAAGTCATGTTGTTTTCTGTGGCATAACGCAGTCCAATCATATCGGCTCCACGACAGCCGCCGGAAATGATTATTATAGTAAATTGTTTTCTGATGTTTTTTAAGCATAGGTCTATATATTTTTTAGCTTGAGCATAGTCAAAGTAATTTCTGCACCCGGCGATGACAACACGCTTCTCCAAAATATTCACAACCTAAGTATATATTTATATAAATATATACTTATACAAGAGAATTGTCAAGCGAATGTATCCTTAATAAAATGTACTTAAAAAGGGGATACTGTTGCTATGATAAAACTTACGCTTGATACGACTTTGCAAAAACTGAATATCAGCCGATACGAGCTTGCCAAGCGGACGGGAATACAGTATCAGATAATTGATAACTATTATAAGAACCGCGTCAAACGGTACGACAGCGATGTGCTCGACAGAATATGCACGGCGCTCGGATGCGGAATAGAGGACATAATAGAATACAGCAAATAAAAACCCGGAGCCGATTTTCGACTCTGGGCTGTTTTTTGCTCTGTTGATTATTCTGCAAATGTTCTGTGTGTGCTGTCCAAGAGATATCCGTATTGTGCGAATGAGCCGTCGGCTTTTATAATTATGACGGACTGGTCGGTCGAACTCAGCTTTTTGCAGTCTGCGCAGATAACGGTTCCGTTTAGTTCGCTGTTGCCGAACCCAAAGTCTTTGCCATATGCCAATGCGTTGCCCTGTGCATCTATTGCCACGGTTCCGGAGCAATATGAAACGGCGGATTTTATTCCGTGTGCGAGTTCATCGGGAGTTGATGAGAGAACATCGGCTGTTTTAAAGCCGTTTTTGGCGGTATAGCGAAGAAGAACTCCGTCTGTTCTCACTATGCTGATTACGGTTTCGGACATGCCGTCGTGCGATGACTGAGCAATTGATACTTCGGCTACATTCTGCGCCGACTCGGTGACGCTGCCGGAAGAATCCGCGACACATAGCATGCCGTCTGTCGCTACTATGAGTATTTCATCGCCTTCGGGGGCAAGCTCAAAGCTTTTTACCGACTTCATCAGCTCGGTGAAAGCGGAGGAATCGTCAAGCGAAGAAAATCCGAATCTGCCGTCGGCTGTGAGAAGATATACGCGCTCGCCGGACGGTCTCGCACAGAGAATGTTGTCCGCGAATTTTGCGGGTGTGCTATAGCTCTTTGACTTTGATGAAAAAACATATGCCTCTTTGCCATTTGTGATAACTGCGCCGCCGTCGCGGGAGAGCCAGACCGATGCGGCATTGTGTCCGCTGTACAGACTGACGAACTTGAGCTCGCGCCCGGAGTTATACAGATTGCGGTATCTTTTAGGCTTTGCGATGCCTAGCGAACCGCCTGCCGCATCGTCGAGAGAGCCGTTTATATACACATCGCCGCTTTTTGTTACGATAGCCGTTCGACTAAAACTCTGCGCGGCTGATATTATCTCGTCTTTTCCGTTATATATATGAAGTCCCAAAGTTGAAAAGAAAAGCAGATATATTATCGCCAACGCTAAGATAACTGCTGAAATTGAAATAACCGTAACTTTCTTGCCTTTCATACTTTAGCTCCTTTCGGGTCACTTATTTCGAGCTAAATATAGCATGGAAGATATAATCTGTCAATATAGAAAAACATCCGGCTGAATTTGACTTCAACCGGATGCTTTGATGTGTTTTTATCTCATCTCTTCAATATGATATATATATTCGAGCGAGCTCAGCGCTTCGATTATCTCTTTGTGCGTCTTGTATTTTTTCAGCTCTGCGCTGTTTATCGTTATCGTTATCGTATAGACGCTCAGTCCCGAGCCGACATACGCGAGGTTCGATTCGATGTCGTCTATTCTCAGCCCGAGGCGGCGGATGACCGCGACGAAGTCCTGAAGATATTCGCTGCTCTTGAGCTCGAGGTGGATCTCAAAGTGGTTCGAGCGGTTCTTGAGGTATATCTCAAGCGACGGGAAGCAGGCGAGGATGCAGAGCAGGAAAACATAGACTATGACGGTCACGGTATAGAGTCCCGCGCCGATCGTGAATCCGAGGATTCCGCAGGCCCAGAGTCCGGCGGAGGTCGTCAGTCCCTTTATCTGATTGCGGGAGCTGAACAGTATCGAGTTGCCGCTGACCATCGCGGTGCCGATTATCGTCGCCGCCGATAGCACGGGCACGCTGAACGAGTAGCTCATCATGAGATATATGTCGAGTATCATCGAGACGGTCGAGGCAAAGGAGATGAGCACGAAAGTGCGCAGTCCCGCCGAGTGACGCTTGCTCGAACGCTCGCAGCCTATGACTGACGCAAATATGACAGCCACTGCTATCCTGAGTATTATCGAATATGTGTTGAGTTCCATTGACCATTCGCCGAGCAGACGGGCGATAGGGTCCGAGAGGGCAAATGCGGTTATTCCGTTCATCTTCTTCTCCTCCTGTTCTTTCTGCTTCTGTCCATGCTCATGCCCGCGAGCAGATACTGCTCGTCTGCGGCTTCGGAGAATGCCTGCTCGTCTTCGTAGTAGGGATTTTCATGCTTAGGCAGGTCGTTTTGTATCGCCTGGATGCGTTCTATGAGCAGCTCGACCTTGCTCTTCTGATGTCCGTCCTCCGCGATTTCGACTATATCTTCGAGCTTGTTGGAGTATGACTTCGAGAGATAGAGCGAGAGCTTCGCGCAGCCGGGGCCGATGAGCTCATACAGGACGCTCGACGCAAGTATTATCGTTTCAAGCGCACTGCCGGACGCGCCGCCGAGCGTTCGCGCACCCATCGCGGCGAGACCTATAGCGACGCCCGCCTGCGGGATAAGCGCGAGGCCGAGGTAGTTGCGGACAAGTTGGTTTTTCTTTGTTATGAGACAGCCGAGGAACGCGCCGGCGTATTTGCCGATGATTCGCGTGAAGAAGTAGCACACACCGACAACTATCAGCGGCACGTGGCCGATGGATGACGAGCTGTCAAAGAGCGCGCTGAGATTGAAGTTGAGTCCCGAACGCACGAAGAACAGCAGGAGTATCGGCGGGCTGAAGTAGTTGAGCTGCTTGAACAGCCTCTCGTCGTCCGAAAGGTTTATGTAGACCATGCCCATCGCCATGCAGCCGAGAAGCGGCGAAACATCGAGCAGGGTGCATATTCCGCAGAACGAGAACAGCAGCGCGACGGAGACTATCAGCCTGTTGTCCGTCGAACGCTTCTGAAGCAGGAGCTTCAATATCAGTCCGAACAGGCAGCCTATCGCGAACACGAGAAGGTTGAGCCCGATGGGCTTCAATACGCTGCCCGCGCTGAAATGACCCGATGCGTTCGCGAGCGCTACGGATATCGCGGCGCTGTATGCGACGAGTCCGACAACATCGTCGAGCGCAACGACCTGGAGCAGGGTGTCAACAAAGTCGCCCTTTGCGTGGGTCTGGCGTATCGTCATGACCGTTGACGCGGGCGCAGTTGCCGAGGCGAGCGCGCCGAGCACGAGCGAGAAGTTGATATCCAGCCCGAGAATGAAAAACGACACGATGAAAACGATAATCGACGCGAGGCACGCTTCGAGCACAGTTATCACAACGACTTTTCCGCCGTTCTTTTTAAGAGTCGAAAAGCGGAAGAACTCGCCGGTGCTGAATGCGATGAACGCGAGAGCGATATCGTTCAAAAAGTCCATGCCCTCAACGATGTCCTGCGGCACAAGATTCAATACATACGGTCCGAGCAGGACGCCGGAGAGTATGTACGCCGTGACATTAGGCAGCCGGAGCCGCTTTGTGATGCGAGTCATCGCAAAGCCTGTTATCAGCATCAGAGCCACCGAAATTATGATTCCCGCGACGGGGGAGGTGATGTTGAAGGTCTTGTAGAGTGAGTTAATCAATTTCCCTTATTCCTCGTTTCCTTTCAGAGAGTAAAAAAGCGACCGCCGGGAGAGCTTTTTCGTCCGGCGACCGATAAATTTTGCAAATTTGTTTTTTTAATATCCCTTGTGATTTACTATATAATATGATATACTCAACCTGTAATAAAATCAAATTATTTTAATTTTGATTTTCAAAAACTTTTTTTATGGTGAGTATATGTTAGACAATAAAACCGAAACTTTGATAGCAGTTGCGGAGCAGAAAAATTTCACAAGGGCGGCGGAAGCGCTCTCTCTGACCCAGCCTGCGGTCAGCCATCAGATAAGCCAGCTCGAACAATCCCTCGGCGCGAAGCTGTTCAATCGCAAGAAAGGCGAGCTGACATTGACGCAGGAAGGGGAGATTGCGGTTCGCTATGCGCGTATTCTGACTTCGATGGATCAGAAGATGCACATGGAAATAGCGGACTCCAAGCGCAACATAAAGAAGCTGCGCATAGGTCTGACCCACACCTCCGAAAGCACGTTTGCAACCGAGGTTCTCGCCCGTTACGGCAACGAATATCCAAATGTAAGCATTACTGTTTTTACAGATACTATAAAAAATCTTTATGATATGCTCGACAATTTTGAGATCGATCTTGCAATAACGGACGGAAAAGTGTCGAATCCGTCGCTCAATTCCGTCATGATAGATACGGACTATCTCGTTTGCATCATGTCGAACAACAATCCGCTCGCAAAGCACTCGATGATAACGCTGAACGAGTTGCGTCGCGAGAGGCTCATCCTGCGTCTTCCGACTTCGGCAACGCGAATGCTGTTTGAGGCGACGCTCGAGAGCCACAACGAGTCAATAGACGACTTCAATGTTATTCTCGAGGTCGATAACGTCACGACGATAAAAGACCTTGTGCAGAAGGACTTCGGCGTATCTATCCTTGCAAAGAGCGTGTGTCTCAGAGAAGTCCGCAAAAAGAAGCTGACGATAGTTCCGATAGAAAACCTCAGCATGGCGCGCGAGACGAATATAGTCTATCACAAGAGCTTCGCCCATACCGAGGTGCTCCAGGATATAACCCAGCTCTATCACGACACGAAAAAGCACTATCTTGTGTGAATATAAATCGTGCGCTGTGCAGTGCTGTATTATATATTTCAAGTGCAAATAAAACGCCGCCGGTAAGCTTTTATGCTGTGCCGGCGGCGTTTGAGTTTATGTTATATTTTATGCTATGACTGTGCTTGCCTGTTTGTCGGTGGGGACAAGACCGACGTAGCTCTGACCGGGGTTGAGCTTGAGCTCGGTGCCGTCGGACGAATAGAGCGTGAGCATACTGTCTGGGCCGCCCTTTTTCCAGGTTATGTTCTCATATGCGCCGTTCGAGAGATAAACGCCGCTGCCGCCTGTCAGATCCATGTCAACGCAGCCGGATGAGTCGCCCATGAGCGAGACCGGGCAATAGAGAATGATGACATTTTTGACCGCCATCTGCTTGCCGTCCGCGTCGGTCATCGGCGCGCCGTTGATGTTGTTGAGATAGAGCCCGTCCTGCGCCGAATAAGTAAATGAATGGTTGCAGTAGGACGAGAAAACTATGTCTATTCTCGAGCATGCGCCGCCGGCGGGAGTGCGCGGTGAGCTCTCGGAAACAAACGCAAAGGGATTCTGATAGCCGGATTTGATATCGCGGCGGATGTCGAGCTTCGTAAGACCCTTGTCAATTGCCTCGCGGGTCGTGTATCCGCGGTGCTCGATGGCTACATTCGTGCGCTCCTTGTCGCGGAAGAAATATCTGCCGAGATATGAACGCCCGTCGAGGTCGTCGACATTGCGCTCGCTTATCGCCGAATAGGCGTATTTGCTGCCGCCCCAGTGGACGAATATTGCGTCGAGTCCCTCGGCTATCTCGACGAAGTCGTGCCTTGCGCTTCTGAGCGAGCCGACCTTGTCGGGAATCTTGTTTATGTCGGAATAGAGCCAGAGCATTCTCGTAATACCCGCCTCCGTCACGCCCTCAAACACGATATCGGGGGTGCAGAGTCCCCACTGCGGGCGAGCGGGCTTCGAGTTGTTGACAACTACCGCTATCGGGCGTTTGCCCTGCGCCTTGAAGCCGGAGAGTCCGGTCAGCGGGTCAATGTCTGCCGCTTCGAGTGACTGTGATGAGGATTCGCCGCTCGTGCTGTCTGCATCCGGATTTTTCTTGCCGCCGGAGCATTTGACGGCAATCAGGACAATCATCACGATGAGCAGCAATACGGCCGCGATGAGAATGTAAAGTCTCGAATTGTTTTTCTTCTTCTTTTTCTGCTGAACTGACATTTTGAAAATACCTCGTTATCTGATGGATTTTTCTGTCATCCTAATTATACATTCAGAAGATATATTTTTCAACAGTAAAGCTCCGATTTTATTGACTTATCTTTTACTATGTTATATAATGGTAAAAAGCCGGTAATTTTCTCGGCTTTGGCGCGGAATATTTCAGCGCGCCGGAAAAGGAGGTAAACCCAGATGGCAAGAGTATTCAATTTTTCAGCAGGCCCCTCGATGCTGCCCGAGAGCGTTCTCAGCCGCGCGGCAGCGGAGATAATGGACTATCACGGAAGCGGCCAGTCCGTTATGGAGATGTCGCACCGCTCAAAGGTCTTTGAGGAAATCATGGACGAGGCGCAGAATCTGTTCAGATCGGTACTTTCAGTGCCCGATAATTACGATATACTGTTCCTCCAGGGAGGAGCTTCGACCCAGTTCGCCGCGATTCCGCTCAACCTTTTGAACGGCAGCGGAAAGGCCGATTATATGCTCACCGGTCAGTTCTCGACCAAGGCGTATAAAGAGGCGTGCAAATACGGCGATATCAGAGTTGTCGCGTCCTCGAAAGATAAGACTTTCTCTTATATTCCCGAGGTCACCCGCGAGGATTTTGACCCCGAGGCGGACTATGCATATATATGCCTGAACAACACTATCTACGGCACGAAGTTCCCGTATATCCCCGACACAGGCGATGTTCCGCTCGTTGCAGATGTTTCGTCATGCTTCCTCTCGGAGCCGCTCGATGTCTCGAAGTTCGGTATCGTCTACGGCGGCGCACAGAAGAATGTCGCCCCTGCGGGACTGACTATTGTCATAGTGCGCAAGGATCTTATCGGCAGGGCACGCGATATCACGCCTGCGATGCTCGACTACAAGAACATGGCGGACAACGACTCGATGTATAACACGCCACCCTGCTGGTCGATATATATGTGCAAATTAGTGCTCGAGTGGATAGAGAAACTCGGCGGACTTGAGGAGATGAAGAAGAGAAACGAAGCGAAGGCAAAGATTCTCTACGACTTCATCGATTCGAGCAAGATGTTCTCGAACCCCGTCAGGCACTGCGACCGCTCGCTGATGAACGTGACTTTTGTCACCGAGAGCGACGAACTCAACGCGAAGTTTGTCTCCGAGGCGGCAGAGGCGGGATTTGTCAACCTCAAGGGACACCGTTCGGTCGGCGGAATGCGCGCGTCTATCTACAACGCCATGCCGGTCGAGGGAGTCGAGCAGCTTGTTGACTTCATGAAGGAGTTCGAAAAGAACAACTGAGGGGGAGAGGCTGATGAAAGAGATATTAACGCTAAATAAAATAGCAAAGTGCGGAACCGACCGCTTTGACAGCGCGAAATATATCTGCACTGACAATGCGGAAGATCCGGCGGCGATAATGGTGCGCTCGGCTTCGATGCATGAGATGCAGTTCGGAGCGGGTCTTTTGGCAATCGCTCGCGCGGGAGCGGGTGTGAATAATATCCCGATCGATAAGTGCTCGGAGCAGGGCATCGCCGTGTTCAACACGCCCGGAGCGAACGCAAATGCAGTAAAAGAGCTCGTTATCTGCGCGGCTCTTCTCGCTTCGCGCAAAGTTATAGACGCTATCGACTGGTGCAAGACCCTAAAAGGCGAGGGCGACAATGTCGGCAAGCTCGTCGAAAAGGGCAAGAGCTCGTTTGCGGGTCCCGAGATAAAAGGCAAGACCATGGGCGTTGTCGGCATGGGTGCGATAGGCAAGCTTGTAGCCGAAGCGGCGCGCGACCTCGGCATGGGCACGACTTATCTCGACCCCTCTGGCTCGCAGATAGGCAAAAAAGAGAGCATCGCCGACACGGCGCGCGTGCTCTCGGGCATATACGACGGCATTGAATACCGCGGCTTCGGCCAGTCGATAGTCGAGGAGCTCGCGCAGTATGCGACCGTCCCCGTCTGGAACGGTCTGACGAACGAGTTCCACCCGACGCAGATCCTCGCGGATTTTCTGACGATAAAAGAGCAGTTCGGGCACCTCAAAGGCATCAACTTCGTCTACATGGGCGACGCCAGATACAACATGGGCAATTCGCTTATGGTCGGCTGCGCAAAGATGGGCATGAACTTCACCGCCTGCGCGCCTAAGAAATATTTCCCAGACAAGGCGCTTATTGACACCTGCATGGAGATTGCCGCGCAGACCGGCGCTGAGATAAAATTCTGCGAAAGCCCCGACGAGGCAGCAAAAAACGCCGATGTGATATACACCGACGTGTGGGTCTCGATGGGCGAGCCTGTCGAAGTCTGGGAGGAGCGCATAAATGACCTCGCGCCCTATCAAGTCAACTCCGAGCTCATGGCAAAGGCATCGCCGAACGCTGTGTTCATGCACTGCCTGCCCTCTTATCACGACATGAAAACGACGATAGGCAAGGAGATGGGCGAAAAGTTCGGGCGCGACTCAATGGAGGTCACTGACGAGGTGTTCGAGAGCGCACAGTCCGTTGTTTTTGCCGAGGCGGAGAACCGCATGCACACGATAAAGGCTGTCATGGCGGCAACGCTGACCGACGAGAGATAATATAATATATATAATGTAAAAGGAGCTGTCAAAAAATGACGGCTCCTTTTTATCAGTTCGGCAAACAGGGATTTGTCGCGAAATCCGCACAATTTTATTGATATGTAGCTTGTAGGGTGCGGCGACTCAACACACCGCTGCCGCGTGAGCGGCACGAA
>ENA-OOYX01001247-OOYX01001247.1-human-gut-metagenome-genome-assembly--contig:-NODE-1247-length-11514-cov-2.398639_pt1 | contig 11514 bp, 10 predicted proteins | sample MGYA00241182_ERZ501387 | MGnify/ENA primary metagenome ERZ501387 (study PRJEB25962, sample SAMEA2042740) | human gut metagenome | biome: human gut; feature: human-associated habitat; material: faeces...
CAGCATTATCCTGAACATCGAAGAAGATCATATGGACTTCTTCAAGGATATCAATGACAAATACATGACCATGATCACAGGCATAGGAACAGGCTTCATCCATCACAGGACCATCCAGTTTCAGTTCAGGATGGATAGCCATCAGGCCGGAGCCTGTGCTTACCTCAAATTTTTCTATCTTAAACCCCAGTTCTTCAAACAGGTACCTTCGTATACCATCTTTATCTCTGGAAAATGGATCATAGGCACCGGCTCCAGCAAACCGGTCCGGGTACTTTTTAACTGCCAGATGGGTGTAGTAATTCTGATATCCATAGAAATTGCCCTGGAGCAGAACTGCCTTTTCTACCCCATTTTTATCCATTACCTGTAAAAGATGTTCCGGCGTCACCTGATCCCCGCCAAACTCCTTCGGTATCATCCTTACGGTCTGACCATTGGCATAGACAGCCATTCCGTTTCCTATGCTGCGCAGCTCTCCACCTGCGCCCGTTCCGGCAATATACTGGACCAGATGAGCATGACTGTCAATGATCCTGCCCTTTCTCATCCCTTTACACCTCCTGCTGCAATTCCTTCTACAAAGGAATCCTGTGCTGTAAAGAATACGATCAGTGAAGGAACAATAGCGATCAGTGACATGGCTAATACTCTGTTCCATTCAAATCCTACGTCTGCGTCCATGGACATACGAAGGAAAATGGATACCGGATATTTAGCTACTGTATTAACATAAATAAGTGGTCCCATAAAATCATTGGATGCCCACATAAACTGGAACAATGCACAGGAAACAATGGAAGGTTTCAGCATTGGAACGATCACGTACCAGAGTCTCTGCATAATTCCGCATCCATCGATCTCAGCTGCTTCCTCCAGTTCTTTTGGTATTCCACGAAGGAACTGGATCAACATGTATACAAAGTAGGTATCTCCTGCCAACAGGGAAGGAATAATAATAGGAAGATAAGAGTCTAACCATCCTACCTGGTCAAAGAGTATGTACTGAGGTACGTTTAATACTACCTGAGGCAGAAACAGTGTGGACAGCAATACTGCAAAAGAAAAACGTTTGCCAATAAAGTTAAACCGTGCAAATCCATAAGCAGTCAGTGTAGCGGAAGCTACGGTAAAAAGTACTTTTGGAATTACAAACTTATAAGTGTTCACCATGAAATGAAGGAGTGTCATTCCCTGGTATCCTTCAAAGCCTTTTTTGTAACCACTTAAGGTTGGGAATCTTGGTATACAGCTTACGCTGGAAAATATCTGTTCATTGGTCATAAAAGAAGCTCCGATCATCCAGACCAGGGGGTAAACCATGACAACTCCCACTGCCAGAAGGATGACATATCTCCAGACCATATTTACTTTATTACGTGTTTCACGAGACATTCGATCTACCTCCCATCCTCGTCAGAATAATATACCCAGTACTTCTGGCTGAAGAACGCTACACCTGTCAGTGTCATGATGATCAGGAACAGAAGCCAGGCAATGGCACTTGCCATACCCATTTCATAACTCTTAAAGGCATTGTTATATACCAGAAGAGATACCAATGTAGTGGAACGAAGAGGTCCTCCCTGAGTTACGATAAACGGACCATTGAATTCCTGGAACTTGTTGCACAGCTGGGTAACGAAATTATAGAAAATAACCGGTGTGATAAGTGGAATGGTTACACTGAAAAACTGTCTCCATTTTCCTGCTCCGTCAATGGATGCTGCCTCATACAGATCCTTTGACACTCCCTTTAAGGCTGCAAGGAAGATCACCATCGGGGAACCAAACTGCCAGATCTTTAAAAATACAATGACCCAGAAAGCTCCGCCTGGATCACCCAGCCAGTTAAAGGGCTGGATACCAAACCTGGATGCGATCATGTTTACAAGTCCCTCTGTCTTAAACAAAAATCTCCACAATACCGCAATGGAAACAGATCCACCCAGAATAGAAGGGATGTAATAAGCAGTTCTGAAAAAGTTCACGCCCTTGATCTTAAAATTCAGGATATAAGCGATAAACAAAGCAAAGATCAATTCCAGTGGAACGGTAAGAAAGGCATATTTAAAGGTCTGTATAAATGCCTTCATGATCAATGGGTCGCCCAGTATTTTTTTGTAGTTGCTTAAGCCTGAAAAAGTAGCTGTCCTGAAAAGGTTGTAATCATGGAAACTGTAGATCAATGATGATATAAAGGGATACAGTTTAAAGATTGCAAATCCGATCCACCACGGCAGGATCAGCAACAGTCCCACATTCTTCTTTCTGAATTCTTTGAATTTCATTTTATCGCCTCCTCCATGTTTTCCCGTTCTTGAATACCATGTTTTCCCACCAACTTTTTCTTCATGTTTTCCCTCTCCTTTTTCATATCATTTTAAATATAATATTATTACGTTCCCGCGTTGGCTTTTTTAGCAATTTTAGCTTATTTCCATGCCATACGTCTTTATATTTTGTATTATATACTTGTATTTCTCATTTTACAAAGCTATAATAATTATACTTATCATGGCATTTTAGTTATAGTAAATTCCAGTTTTTTACATTCCATGGATTTTATTTGTAATATATTAAAGAAGCAATAAGAAAGGGACCGATCTTATATGACAACACGACAATTTTATTACCTTACCGTTATAGCGGATCTTGGAAATCTTTCCGCTGCAGCCCAGAAACTGCAGATCTCCCAGCCTGCCTTAAGCAAATTTCTTACGGAATATGAAGCTTCCCTTGGCTTCCAGATCTTTCTCCGTTATCACCGACATCTGGCACCTACCTCTGTAGGCCGCTGCGTGATCGAATACGCACATAAGATCGTCAGTGAGCAGAACAGACTTTCCCAGTCCTTAAGAACGATCATCAACAGGGATCATGCCTGTATCCGCCTTGGAACTACTCCCAACCGTGGTTCTGTGATCTACAGCCGGATCTATCAGACGTTTATGGATCGTTACCCGGATATTTCCCTGTCTCTCACAGAACGATACTCCAATGAACAGACAGAAGCGGTTCTGAAAGGCCAAGTGGATCTTACCATCGGCTCCGGAAAATCTTCTGATAAAGTAACCGATATCCCCGTTGCGCATGAGGAACTCCTGGTTGCCCTTCCTGCGGCTCATCCTCTGGCATCTTCCGATAAGGTCCGTCTTTCTGACCTGAAAGATACGCCGTTCGTACTCCAGGGGCCACGTCACAATATCCGCATTCTTGCAGAAGAGCTTTTTAAAGAAGCCGGATTTGAACCTGTAATTACCTTTGAGTCCGATAATGTGATCATTGTTGACTCCATGCTCCACCATGCTGCCGGAGCAGGCTTTGTATCAAAAAAATACGCCGTTCCCTGTAACGAACTGGTTTTTCTCCCCTTAGATCCGCCTGTATACCAAGAAACCCATATCCGCTTTCCTTTGGGACATAAACTGACAGAACCGGAACAGTACCTTGCGTTTCTTCTGATCCGTGATATCCAGTCCAATCCAGAACAGCGTTTTGAGATCATTCCTTCAAAAGAAGTAAATGATCTGCTCCAGGCTGCTGATCCTGATATGAGCAGTAAAAACGATCCTGCTTCCATACAGGGCGGACATGCAGCTGCATCCTCTGTACAGGGGTATTCTGAGTTAAACTTAAATCCCCAGCTTCTTCGTTATGTGATCGCCATTGTAGATGAAAAAAGCCTGACCAAAGCCGCTGAAAAGTTTTATCTGACCCAGCCTACTCTTTCCCGTTATCTTCACGGCATGGAAAAAATGCTGGGTGCCAGATTATTTACCAGAGAACACAACAAATTACTTCCAACCAATGCCGGAAAGGTATTTGTAAACTTTGCCCGCAACATCCTACAGATCGAGGAAGAAATGTCAGAACACATCAAAACCTATCAGCAGGGACATGACGGTGGTATCTATCTGCAATGTGACCCCAGTCTGCTACACATCATCCAGACACAGGTCATTCCCAGTTTTAAGAAACAGCACCCGGATATCCAGCTGAATGTGAGCACCAACAGCCGTGAGCAGATCCAGGAGTCACTTTTAAATGCATCTGCTGATTATGGGGTCTATTTTTCCTGCGAAGAAGAACATCCTATTTTAGACAGCCGCATTCTGGATGAAGATGAACTTGTGTATTGTTCCAAACATGATCTCCTTTCTGATCCCCTGGAGCATACTAAAATTATGACGGTTCCAAAAGGAAATCCTCTTTACGCTGAACAGAAACGCCTGTTTCAGCAGTTATATCTGACTTTCCCTGCAACTTCCTGTGAAGCAGCTCCATCCATTCTTTTTTTTCTGGAAAAAAATGGAATTGGAAACACCATATTGCCTTCTAAAACAATGGCAAATAACCCGGATGACCGCCATTTTCTTACACCGGCCCCGGGATATTTTCTCATCATGGCCCATCATCCCATCCGCACCATGCCTCCGGTGACCAGGGATTTAGAAACTCTGCTTTATGATACATTTGAAACATATTTTGAGCATTTCGCGGAGTTATTTTCATAAATATGGAAAAAATGTAGATGCATGGCAATTAAAAAGGCAGCTGCATATCCCTGGACTTTATCGCTTACCTGTCCAAGCAACTTGCACACAGGAAGGTTTGCTACCTTTCCAAGGATATCCCAGAGAGCCACATCAATGCCGCTGATGGCACCCATGACCATTCCCTGACGGCCATTTGCCCAGTTGTTCCACATCATCTTCTGATGGAGAAATTCGATCTTTGTGGGATCTTCATCTAAAAGTAATGATTTTAACTGTTTTTCTACTACAAATTCCATTGCATCCATGGAACTTCCAAAGGTTGCTGCTTCTCCGATCCCTGTAAGTTCTGTATCTGTTTCAATGAAGATAAGAAATGATCACCGGCATCAGCAGTGCCAGGATGGCATCCTTAAATGCCTGAACTTTTTCCTCTGTGGCAGCTCTTTCGCTTGGCTCAAATCCCTGTTTTTTACATAAGAAGTGGGCAACCACACATAACACCAGACAGATGAAAATTCCCGGAAGGAAACCTGCCATAAACAGATCACTGATAGAAGTTCCTGTCGCTACACCGTACTGGATGAGACCGATACTTGTGGGAATGATAACACCCTGGTCTGCAGTGCTGTAAACAGTTCACCAAAACTCATGGACACTGCATCGATCCCTAGCTCTCCAAGAGAGTCAACACAGACGGAACTTTCCAGCATTCTCATCCGGATGCCCTTTGCGTCTTCCGGATGAACGATGGGTCTGCTGGAATTGGTCATGCTTCTAAAACCAAGATCAAAGGTTCCATAGGTCTCAATTCCCTATTTTTCCAGTCCTTTAAAAATTTCCTGTCCTGTTTCTCCGTCCAGTACCTTAAAAGCTTCTTCTCTGGAGTCAAACAGATATAGAAAGTTAAATACGTCCATATCCGGGTCAAATCCGCTTAAAGTTGCTGCAACTGCAACTGTGATGTCAATGGTTCCAAATGGAAGAGATCACCATGACTTTTGAAGCCAGACTGCTCATGGAACCCTATATTATTGAAAATTACAGTAAATATATTGATATGGATAAACTTCTTGACTTAGAAGAACAGACAAAAAAGATCTTAAGCAGTGATATCTTAGAGCAGAAGGATGCTGTTGTCTTCTGCAATATTGATGATGCCTTACACCGCACCATTGCCGATGCCTGTAAAAACAAATACCTGAACATGAACTTATCCCAGATCTATGACCAGAACATCCGTATCCGCATCTTAGGCGAACAACCGAATAATTCTTTTAAAGGCTGTTGTAAAACAGATAAATAATTATCCATTCTGCAACAGCCCTTTTATCTTTATATATGCTAAACCAGATAATTATTTGGCAGGCGCACGCTTCTCCTGCATCTCTCAGGTTTCCCTTGTCTGTACCAGCGGCGTGTGGATCGTGCGAAATTTTCCACCTCAAATAATCATCTGGGTAAAGCCTTATTTATTTTCTTTTTTCAAATACTCCGTATAGGGCACATCCGGATCCAGGATCAGTCCCCCATGCATAGTCGGGGCTTTGGCCGGTTTCATGTAATCACCGTATTCCGCAGTAAGCCGGCCGTCATAGCCTACAGGAACAGGTATCTTGCGGTTTTCAAAAGGCATGTAAACAGCTTCTTTGAACCACTCCCGCTTCCAGGTGTTTTTTTCCAGATAGCGGATAAATACAGTATCGCAGACATATTCCGTATCTTTGCCTTTGAAGCGGGTACACAGTTTTTCATAACCCTTATATGCCTTGCGCATAGGGACATGGAGAATGGTCCCAATGCCATGAAGTACCTTTCCCAAAAACGTTGCATTTTCATAATAATCAAAGCGGTACCAGGTATAAAGTACGGTCCAATAAAACTGGATCTTTTTTGCCCAGCTTTTTCTTTCTTTTTCCGTTTTCGGCATACCGTCTAATGGAAAAATATCAATAAAAATACCGCAGTTATATCCCGCCTTTTTATCTTCTTCATTGCAGCCGCAGGTCTTGCTGTTTCGGATCTGGGCGTGGCCGCGAAGATAATTTTTCTCTGTATACACAGTCTGGAGCACCAGATCTTCTTTCAGCCATTTCGGGGCGATCTGCACAAATTTATCATAATCTTCCCGCAGCATTACCAGGTCAATATCGTCATCCCATGGAATATATCCTTCATGGCGGATGGCACCGATCAAGGTTCCGCTGTCAGCAAAATATTTAAGGCCATTGGCTTTGCAGATGCGCTCCACCTCATCTAACATTTCCAGCTGTACCGCCCATACACGCTTCGTTTTTTCATCTACCGTGTATCCGCAGCGTATTTCCTCTTTATAAAATTCCGGCTTTTCTCTCAGCATGTCCCAATAATCAATCCTTCCAAACTGTTTTTATCTCACATAACATGGCATTCCTGTGATTTTTTTATGGCTGTCCCGTCAGCCGCCTGTATATTTTCCCTAAATACTGATACAGGAACGGATCACGCATTACCAGAAGCACCAGGAAATACACCATTGCACCTGCACCGATCTGAATAAAAGTGGTAATAGGTCCCAGGCCCCGGACCTGTTCCAAAAACTGGCCCGTCCACACCACAGCTCCCAGCATAATAACAGCCGCCACAAGACGCCTCCAGCCATAACGCACCAGCATTTTCAGCTTTATAAAATCTCTTCCCAGCCACAGATAAAGGGAGGTGATAAAACATTCTGCTGCTACTGACGCTGCTGCTGCTCCCAACGCTGCAAAATGAGGGATCAGAAGGAAATTTAAACAGGCATTGACCATAGCTCCTGCTACGATCACTTTGCCGCTCTGGGCCCTTTTTCCACCAGGCGTTAAAATCTGGCTGCCGATGCAGTCACTTAAACCTACCACCAGCACCAGAGGACTGCATACATACATTAAAAATGTCACCGGCAGATACCCGTTTCCCAAAAACCAGGGAATAAACTGGGCTGCGATCCCCGCCAGACCCAGCATAATAGGCATTGCCATTAAAAGGACAAAATCCAGTGAGTCCTGGAAACGCTTATGGATCTCTTCCATCCGTCCAGTTCCAAATAAATAGGACATACGGGCGGACATAACTGCATTAAAAGACATGATCAGTATTTTCGCCATATTCACAAAACCGGTGGCATATTCATAATAACCGTTCTGCGACTTATTTTCCCCGGAAAACCAGCCAAGCATAGTCTTATCCAAAATGGTATAGACGGAAGTAGCGATGGTAGGGATAAAATACACCAGGGTCTCTTTTAAATGGCGCAAAGGACGCAGTTCTTTTAAAACCGGCTTTTCCACCTGCCCCTTTAAATATCCCCACATGGAAATATTTCCCAGAAGTCCGGTTGCCGCAGTCAATGCCACATACAGCAGAAGATCTTCTTTTTCCCGGATAAATAAAAACAGCATGGCAATGCCCACAAGCTTCACTGCCGTATTTCGCAAAACGATCAGGGAATACTGCTCCAGCCCCCCAAAAAACCAGGAAATATCAAAAGCAACTGCCAGCAGTGTCATCGTCAATACCACATAATAAGGCCTGTATTCCCTGGCAAAGCCGATCACAAACAGCCAGATAATAAGACATGCTGCGGTCGTTGCCATACAAAGCACCTCGATCTCCCAGAAAAGCCGGCTGCGCATCTTTATCTCATCTCTGTGTCTTGCGATCTCCCTCTGCCCATAAGAAGCCGTTCCCAGAGCCGCCAGTATGGCAAAATACTGGACTACGGAATTGGTATAACTCTGTACTCCCGTTCCATCTGCCCCCAGAACACGGGAAATATACGGGGTCGTGATAAATGGGGTGATCAGCGTCATCACCTGGTAAATTAAATTGTATATATAGTTTTTCCGAACACTGGGTGCTTTTGCCATAAGATCTTCTCTATACTCCATTTACATTTATGTTCTCTTAAAATCTTTTTTGTCTCTTGGCTCATTATACCCATGGAAACCTTTTTAAGCAAGGCAAAAATCCGCAACAATGCCAGCACCGGCATTATTACGGATTTTCCAGATAAACTTGTCTGCAATGACTTAATCTTCCATCATATGATCGTATTTCTCTCTTGTTTCTTCCCGTTCCAGATTGAGCACATAAGAAAGACCTTTTAATTTCGTATTCAGGATCAGCTTTTTCGGAAATTCGCAGGCCTCTAACATTTCCTTTGCCCGGTCCAGGTTTCCTATATCGTAAAATATGTGAGCATCACTGTCCACGATCACCGGCACCTTGTATTTTTTACAGAAAGACAGCATAACCGGAAGATTTTTGTCTGCATTCAGTCTGCCGGTACGGGGAGAAAAAGAGCTGTTGTTTACTTCCAGCGCCACTTTTTCTTTTGCTGCCGCTTCCACCAGTTTTTCATAATCCAGAGGAAAACGGTCGTCATCCGGATGTCCGATGATCTTCACATATGGATTTTTCATAGCTCCGATCAATGCATTGGTATTTTCCTCTCTGGTTCCTGCTTTTACACAGGGAACATGAAGACTGGCGATCACATAGTCCATTTTCTTTAAAACAGCTTCTTCCGCATCCAGTTTTCCTTCCAGATCTATGATATTGGCTTCCATACCGGTAAAAATACGGACTCCCAGTATTTTCTCTTTGATTGCCTTAAAATTAGTAAAATAAATAGGCTGCGCAGATCCCGGCATGGCACTGTAGTGATCTGATGTTCCCATGGCTTTTAATCCTTTGGCCGCTGCCTCTTCTATATTTTCTTTTAATGTGCTAAATGCATGACCGCTGGCCACTGTATGTGTGTGAAGGTCAAATAACAGCTTCATTTTTTATTCCTCTTTTCTTATGATGCCTGGTAAACCAGCTTTACCTGTTCTCCCGGCTCATACTGTTCTCTGCTTCCTGCGTATACCGTAAATGTATCTTCCCCGCATTTTAAGGAATAATGGATCTCCCTGCCGCTGTACTGCCTGTTAGTTACAGTTGCCGGAATACCTTTTCCTTCTTTTACAATGTGAAACTGCTCCGGACGTACAGGAAACAGGCCATGGTTTTTAAAAGCCTGTGCTACTTCCGGTCCATCATATATAAGAGACTGATCCATTACTTTAAAATAGGAATCATTCCATTGTCCTCTGACAAAATTACATTTGCTTACAAAGGACGCTGCAAATTCAGTCTGTGGATGCAGATAGATCTCCTCAGGTGTTCCTACCTGTTCTATCTTTCCATTTTTCATAATGAGGATACGATCTGCCATGGCAAGAGCCTCGCTCTGGTCATGGGTCACATAAATGATGGTCGCCCCGGTCATACGGTGAACATCCTGGATCACCCGGCGCATACTGATCTTTAATTCTGCATCCAAAGCACTTAAAGGTTCATCCATTAAAAGAATGGATGGCTTTCCCACAATGGCTCTTGCAAGAGAGACTCTCTGCCTTTGTCCACCGGAAAGTTCTCCCGGATACCGGTCTTCATAAGGCTTTAATCCCATATTTTCAATGGCTGCATCTACGGCTTCTTTTTTCTGTGCCTCTGTCAGGTGTTTCTGCTTTGGACTCTTCATTGGAAATTCTACATGCTGGCGCACTGTCATATTGGGCCACAAAGCAAAGGACTGAAATACCATTCCCAGGTCGCGCTGCTCTACCGGAACCATTTTTCCATTTCCGGAATAGATCACATCATCCATCCGTATCTTTCCCTCTGTAGGTTTTGCAAATCCGCCGATCGCCCGCAAAAGAGTGGTCTTTCCACAGCCGGAAGGTCCTAAAATAGCCAGAAACTCCCCCTTTCGTATTTCCAGATCAATGTCATTAAGCGCCAGTGTTTGCCCGAACCTCTGGGTTATATGCTCTAAATAAAGACTCATGTTCTTTTCCTCTCTTCTTTTTTTCTGCCGGTTTTAAAGCCACCAGACAGTAACCTGTAAGAACCATTACAACGATCACAGCTGACATAGCTGCCGACAGATTGTAATCTCCAGACTGCTGGAAGTTAAAAATAGTAAGTCCTATGGTCTTTGTTCCTGCACTTGCAAGCATAGATGACAAAGTAAGTTCTGTAAGTGATGATACAAAGATCAAAAAGGAACCGGATAAAATAGGACGTACCAGCATAGGAAGCAATACCTGCTGCCAGAGAGCTCTTTTGCCTCTGCCACAGGCACGTACTGCTTCTTCCAGCTCCGGGTTCACAGACATAAGAGCTGTGGTGCTCTCTTTGATCTGAAGGATCAGATATCTGGTTATATAAGCGATCACCAGGATCCATATGGTTCCGTATACTCCCGGACGGATCCCGGGAAGCGGCTCTACCCAGTGGAAGATCATTGCCAGAGAAAGAACGATACCTGGAATGGCATAGGTCAGAGAAGCACATTTTTCCATGGTCACAGCCCCTTTACTGTTTCTTCTTACTTTCATATAGGCTGCTGCAGTTCCCACAATAATACAGACTCCACAAGTCACAAGTGCCAGAAGGATACTGTTTCTGACCGCAGCAAGAACACCTCTGTTTGTAAATACAAAAGCAAAATTTTTAAGGGACAGATTATCCAACGTCATTTTCAGGCCATATGTTTTTAAAAATGCGCTTTTTATCATTACCAGAATGGGAACCAGATTTAATACACCTAATGTTCCCAACAGCCCCCATTCTAATATTCTCCGTTTTGGTCCTTCCAGCTCAATACGTACCGAATAATCTTCTTTAATGCTTTCTGATTTTCCATTTTTTCCCACTAATGCTGTTTCCATCAATGTACCGCCTACTGCGATCACAGATAAAAGAACAGAAAGAGCAGCTGCCAGAGGGAAAGCGTCTGGTCCAAATCCAATTGCTTTTTCATAAATATAGGTGCTGAGCACCGGGATGCCAGAAGAGATACCTAAAAATGCCGGCACAGAGAAGTTATCAATGGCTGATAAAAACGCCAGAAGCCCGCCTGCAATGATCGCAGGAAGCACCTGCACCAGATCCACATGGACCAGTGTATAAGAATAAGCTGGGCTACCTGAATCAGAGTCAGTTCCAC
>ENA-OOYX01001254-OOYX01001254.1-human-gut-metagenome-genome-assembly--contig:-NODE-1254-length-11458-cov-2.555380_pt1 | contig 11458 bp, 19 predicted proteins | sample MGYA00241182_ERZ501387 | MGnify/ENA primary metagenome ERZ501387 (study PRJEB25962, sample SAMEA2042740) | human gut metagenome | biome: human gut; feature: human-associated habitat; material: faeces...
ATCCGGTTTTTGTTACGGCCAATGGTGGAAGAAAGAAGGATGTTATCAACTGCACCGACACAAAGCAGATCGTCAATATTCATAATCAGAGCATCCTGCGCAATTCCTTTCCAAACAGAAAGATCGCCTGTTTCTTTCCAATACATGTAGGCAAGAGAGGATTTCGTTCCTGCACCATCGGCATGCATGATATTGCAATAAGCATCGTCACCTCCCAGATAATCGGGAATAATTTTACAAAAAGCTTTGGGGAAAATACCTTTGTCGATGTTTTTGATCGCGTTGTGCACATCTTCTTTGGATGCTGAAACACCCCGTTTGTTATATCTTTCGTCTTTTCTCATGATGAGTTACTGTGTTTCTGAATGATTACAAATCCCATACCGGGATAGCATTGAATTTGCAAACTTACATAAAACAAATGAATTTATCAATGTACTGTTTTCACCTTTTCCAACTTCTCCGGATTAAGGCATATATTCTCCACCAGATGATGAATAGCAACCCTATTGCAAGCAACAGGCTGGTTGTTTGCTCCGTATGGAGAAAGTGGCGGATTGTAAAAGCAATGCCCTCTACTCCGTTCCAGGGATTCATGGCTACCCAAGTGAAACGGTAGGCACTGGCGACAGAAAACATGGAAAGTGCTGAACACAGGATGAGCAGCAGGATGAAGGAAATGATTAAAATCGGGATATGTATATTTTTCATCGGATTTATTTTGTACAAAAATACAACATAGAAAGTAAATTACATAAAATAAGGTGTCTGAAAAGACACCTTGATGCACATCTGCTGTGCTATTTATTTAGGTTAGTTTAGTCCTGAAATATGCAGGATAAACGGGATAATAAGAAAAAGGTTTCAAAATATTCAGAAACGTCCGTTTTTTTTGTAACGTTCCTCTCTGAAAGCCCGTATACTTTGAAAAACTAAAATTATGAGGAGAGAATTTAAGGTTCCTAAGATAGAAGAAGTGTTGGAACACGATCGGCGTTTGTTGTATGCTTTGCAGCAATCCATGGGATTTGTGCCGAATGTGTATGCCTTCATGACCCGTTCCGGAACTGCCCTGAGACGGTTTCTGGATTTTATGGATGTTTCTACGGTATTTGACCGGGTTCAGACGGAAGCGATTCATTTGGTGACTAGTCAGGTAAATCAGAACCCTTATTGTTTGGCTGCACATACGGCTTTGGCTAAAGAGACTGGTTTGACCGATAAACAAATCGAAGCGATCCGTAAAGGAAATGTCACTTGGGATAAAAAGTTGGATATCTTAGTGGATTTTACCTGTGAACTGGTTACGAATCGGGGCAAGGTGAGCCCTGAAATGATCGACCGTTTCTATCAGGCCGGATATACGGATGCTTGTCTGGTTGATTTGGTCATGCTGGTCGGTATGACGACTATAACCAATTACCTCAATAATGTCACCTGGATTCCCGTCGATTTCCCCGAGGCTCCGGTCATCATCTGTAAATGTGATTGTAAAGAGTAAAGTGGGTTACGAAATAGCCTTCTGTTTAGTATGCTCCCATGCATCGTCGATACAATATCTGAAAAGATGAAGCTATCTCATACTTTGAAGTGTGCCTAAAAAATCCTTGTTTGACTTTTAGGGCACACTTCATTATTCAGGTCGTTTTTTATGCTGAGGTCTTTATCGCTTAGCCAGTTGGGCATCGATGAACAAAAGACCTGTATCACCGGCTTTTTTCAATTTGTCGACAATACCTTGTGCAGTCGCTTCTTCTTCAACTTGTTCGCGTACGAATCCCCACAGAAAGTCTTGAGTTGCATTGTCTTTTTCTGCAGAAGCGATAGAAACCAGATTGTCGATCATTTTTGACACCTTACATTCATGTTCATAGACATGTTGGAATACTTCCAAAGGACTACCCCATCCTTGGGGAACAACATCTATTTTATCTACTTTGGCTTTTCCTCCCCGCTTTGTGACGTAATCAGCCATGGTATAGGCATGTTCCAGTTCTTCCTGAGATTGTTTTTTCATCCAATGGGCAAAGCCGTCAAAGCCTTCGCTAGCGAAATAGAAAGACATGGATAAATACAGGTTAGAAGACCACATTTCAGCAGTAATCTGCTCATTGATCGCATTTTGTAGTTTTTCAGAAATCATTGTTTTTTATATTTAATATTGATAATTCATTATGCTTTTATTCATTAATCACAAAATTTGTGCCATATCCGATATTTGCCATTTTGACAGCTTTGAGTAATGACAAAATGATCAATATACCGGGAAATTTTCTGTGTCCGCAAAGTGATGTCATGATCGGATGGATGCGTGCAAAGCTCAGTTATTTTCTACTGGAATCCCCCCCCTTTTTTTAGCACAAAAGTGTGCTTTTTGTTACCTGAACAAGCAGGGAAAGAACAACAAAAAAGGTGTTAGATTTAATTCTAACACCCTGATTTTCAATTAGTACTCGAGGCGGGACTTGACCCCGCACAGCCGCAATGGCCACAGGATTTTAAGTACTAATTTGTGTCCTTATTTATATGGTTGAAAATCAATTTGTTAGATTATTTTTGATAGGAATTTCTACTGGTTTTCAACCGGACCAACATTCCCGTCTAATCCGGTACCTGATTCTATTGTTATATTTTCTTTTTCGGTCATTTTGCCTGATTTTTGGCTTATATTTAAGTATTAGTCATTCAAATAGTTTTTTGCACTTTCAATAATTTCTTTTGAATAATTATATAACTCTTCAAGAGACGTAATTAGGTATTTTGTTCCTTTTTTATTTTCATCAAATACTTCAAGATATTTATTCGATCGATTAAAATGTAAACGACAGATAGGTTTTCTATTGTTATCATCTAGTAATATGCCAAAATAAGAGATGGTATCTCTATATATAACTCTATTTAAATCAACAATCCCATGTAAAATTGATTTTACAATATAGAATCCTTGCAATTCTTCTTCTGTAGTTACAATTAAATCTTCTCGGCTTTCTTCTTGTATTTGTTGTTCCTGATCTTGAGATTTAATTTCATCAGTTTGTGATTTTATTACCGATTTAAGTTTGTCGCTTATGTAATCACTGTTATACTGTTGAAAAGCTCTTCTTAACATATCTCTAAATTGTTCAACAATTGGTTTCGTGAGCATTGACGGATATACTTGTTTTGCAAAGTATTTTACAAATTCATCAGAAGGATCAGCTATTTCTTTAACGATTAGATTTCTTAATTCTGTAGTATATTTTAACTCACTTGCAGTATTTAGAATAGATTCAATATCAAAGTAACTTTTATGAAATTCTTTTAACTTTTCAACTTGAACCTCTTTTAAGTCTTCTATGTTAATCTCAAAAAATGGTTTGTCATCCATTTTATTTGGCTCTACTAGGTCAGCATAGAACTTATAAATTATGCCGTTTGTGAGTATACCAAATTTAGCTTTAGATACATGATAGTACCTTAGAAGCTGCCCACTATGTAAATTTAAATCTTGCTTCCAGTGTTTGCATTCGATTAATATAATAGGATCTCCATCTTTACAAATTGTATAATCAATTTTTTCACCTTTCTTTGTTCCTATATCACAAACACATTCTGGTATCACTTCTGTTGGATCGAAAATATCATATCCAAGAGATTGTATGAATGGAAGTATAATAGCTGTTTTTGTGGCTTCTTCTGTTGCAATACTTTCTTTTAACTTGGATGCACGCTCTCCAAGTATTTTAATTTGATCTTTAAAATCCATGTATTATAATTTTAAATTAGCACACGACTTTTTTTCAATTTTGTTTTCTCTGATGGCAAAACTCTATAACCTTAGATATTTTCTTATCATCTCCACCTTCCATGTGATCGAATATTTTTTTGAGAAATCCATTTTGATCATTTATTATATCTAATTGTCGATTTATTGCCTGATTATTTAGGCGAGTACTTTCAGCACTATTTTTTTCTTGATCCTTAATAATACTTAACTGCGCGTTCATTGTATCAGTTAGCATTTTTACAACTTCGGTGAAGTCACTCATAATATCTTTTATTAATATTAATACTTTTTCATCAGTATTAGTTATACGTTCTTCACTAAAATTTGTTTCTTTTTTACTCATGTTAACCAACCTTTTTTTGTCCAGGAATATTATTTTCAGAAATAAGATCATCTATTTTCTTGCACAACGTTTGAAGATATTTTCCTTGATTATCAAGTGATTTTTGTAAAGATTCAATCTTATTAAACATTTCCTTCTGTTCTTCAATATGTTTTTGCTCTTTACTATTAGTCACTTGTTTTAATATATTAGCCTGATCACTGATCACAGACAATAAGGACTTGATTGTTTCGGTCTCACTTTTATTTGCCTCTGGGACTTCGGGAAGCTGAATGTCATTTTGTGAATCTGATTCGGAAATATTTTTAATCATTTCTCCTTCTCCACCAAGAAGCCATTCAGCAGATATATTCAATGATTTATCACCAAATATTTTTTCTAAAACATCAGCTCTTGGAGTACTAAGCTTACCTCCAACAATGTCTTTTAAAGTTGGTTGTGGTACATTTATTTGTCTTGCAAACGAACTAGTGTTTCCATTAAATAATTCATTCACAATTCTTTTAATTCTATCATTAATTGTACCCATATTTGTTATTTATAATGTTTATAAATAAATGATATATCACTATTTTTAGCACTATATGTTTTGAATTAATGAAATATCACCATATCTTTGCCTTGTGATTAGATGAAAACACTAATCCATGAGCATAAAAAATAAATAATATACAAACATAATAAAAATGGATGAAATAGCAATTAATAAACCAAAAACTTTAAAAAGCCAGATTTTAGATATGCAGGCTGGAATGTGTCTTTTTGTCCCATTCCGGGAATATACAGAGATGCACGTAAGAAAAATAGTAAGGTTTCTTAATCGGGATGGATATTCTTATAAAGCAACGAGTGCGGGTGTTATAGACGGGATAAATGTAATAAGATTAAAATAATTATGAACCTGATCCTCCGAAATACCGATCGTATCGAAATGTCGATGGCTGAATTTATTGATTTCACCAAGAGCGTTGTCAAGGAAGCCGTTGCCGAAACTTACGGGGAATATATTAGCCGGAATGAAGCAATTAGGCATTTGGGCAGTCGGAAAAAACTGGAGCAAGCAATCAAAATGAAGTTGATTAATCCTGATAAGGGAAATGGGAATCAGAAATGGCGGGTAAAAACCCGGGAAGTCATTGAAGCATATAAAATAATTGATAAACTATGAGAACTTTTTCAATATTAGCCTTTCTTCTTGCCCTTGGAATATTAGGATGCAGTATTTACGGAGGGCAGTACCATAGTCTTCCTTTCGCAATAATGTCCGGTATTTTGGGTTGGGCGATGTGGCCGGAGAAGAAGCAAGATAGTGGTAAGTCTTACAGAGATAGTAAAACATGGGAAAATTAAAACAAATGGAATTTTTAAAATCAGATCATACAGGTGAATTACGTTTGATAGAAGCAAAAAAATTATGCTTTACCTACAGGAGCAGTTGTGGGATGAGTGTAAGCGAAGCATTGAAATGGATTTTATCAGATGAAGGCTCTTTTGAACTAAAGGAATATTGCCTTAGGAAACAAGATTTGGGGCCATTCAATAGCTCAAAAGAACTTTATCAATGGCTTGTTAGTGATTCACTAGAATATCCGACAATTGAGAATAATTAAACTTGACCATATATGAAACTAATTCTCCATATTCATCTCGTTCATTCAGATACACATTTGTCCACGAAGCTCCGGGAGTTATTTTCATTATGTGATCAACATTAACAGTCATTGATTCGCCTTGGGTTGTTTTGAGTTCAATAAATTTCATAATGCTTGATTTTAAAGTTAACGATTCAAAGTTAAGCATTTTTCCTGCGGGTTTCAGAGACTCGCAGGAAATTAAAAAAAACAAAAAGTCATGAAAAATTTTGGAATATCAGATAATAGTTGTATGTTTGCGATGTTCTACGCCAAAGGAACAAAAACAAATGAAAAGAACGGGCATTTTTATGTCCTTTTGACAACTCTTATCTATAAAATAAGACTGTTCAAATCTCACGTATCCCGTTTCTTTTCTAAGTTAACGGTTCCTTTGGCGAGGATGAGAGGCGAACAGTCTTTCTTATATTCTAATAATTCAAATTTTGTTGATACAATGCCAAAGGAAGACAAAAATTTGAAGGGACGGGATAATAATACCATAACTTCACGTAATCCCACGAAACGGGGACTCACCAAGGCTCAGCTAACCGAGCAATTAAACCAATACACGCATAGATTTCGCATCGAAAGGAATGCGAAAAATCAGGCATACGCCTACATTATCAGCGAAGGTAAACTATGTGGTTTTGCTGACTTCTGCCGGAAATATCCCGAAGCAGACTGGCACGCTGCATGCCTTACCGGACTACTCATAGGAATGTCAGACACATAAAGATACTTAAACGCAGAGAATCCTTTGGCAGCGTTGAATCTCGCAAAAACCAACACGAACGCTGACACCGCCCCGGGTGAAAGTAAGGGGGGAACATGGTGCAATATCAAATATTCTGCACCATGTTTTATGGAAACAAATAATAAAATAGAGATATGAATGAGATGTGGAAAGATATTCCAAATTTTGATGGTAAATATCAAGTTTCAAATATGGGAAATGTAAGGTCTATTGCAAGAACTATTATCAGAAGAAATGGACGCAAGCAACAAATAGAAAGTAAAATGTTAGTTTCTCGCAAAAGTGGATGTGGTTATCTTTATGTTACACTTCACAATGAAGGGAAGAAGGAAACGATTCGAGTACATAGATTAGTTGCTTCATTGTTTTTAAAAAATCCTAATAATTTGCCTGTTGTAAATCATAAAGATGAAAATAAACAAAACAATAACGTTGACAACCTTGAATGGTGTACTCAACAATACAACATTATGTATTCTAAGAATATTATGACAGCGTTATCACCCATTTCTGCTACTTAATTCAGGATTTTAAGTGACAATAAAGTAAGTGTTTGTTTCAGCCTTAGTCCTGTCGTGAGACAGCACGAAAGGCAAAATTTTAAAAACAAGGTTATGAACGACAGAGATAAAGAAATTGAAGATCTTAAAAAGCAGCTTAGTGCAGCAAATGCATCCTGGATAAAATATTTTCAGGAATGCGAAACCCTTAAACAGGAACTATTAAGGTACAAAGAGCTGGTAAAAGTACAGAGTGCCATTATAAACGGCAATTAACGATCCGGAGTATCTAACTGTAACTGTAGCCATAATTACGATACTCCGGTAAAAGGTCGGTTGTCCGAGTGGTTAGGAACCAGTCTGCAAAACTGGATACGCGGGTTCGAATCCCGCACCGACCTCAACCCGATTAGTTCTTTGGTATGAATGATTGTACAACTTATGTGACACGGACAGGAAACGTTTTTACCTGTGACAGCCGGAAAGGATAGAGATACGACGGCACGGACGGGAATAAGTTCACTAAACGGTCGAGGCAATCTGGCGGCCCGGAAAGACGGGCAACCCGCCTACTTAGCTCAGTTGGCAGAGCATCGGTTTTGTACTCCGAAGGTCATCCGTTCAAACCGGATAGTAGGCTCAAAAGTAATTGATTAATAATAAATTGAAGAAAAATGTTGCGGAATTTAGAAAATATTTGGTCGGAAATCTTGGTTAATTCAGAGGAATTTGCCATGTTTGCAGTGCCAAAATTCTACACATCTGAGATGTTGTGTTTATACATTTCAGATAACCGCAATATAGCGGGGTTCTTCCGGTGTACATATCTGTTTCAGGTGTGTAGGGTTTTGGCGAATCGTAGGAAGGGCTCCGCTTCTTCTTTTATGAAAAATATTATTAATCAAATTTTTAGACACATGCCAAAACCCTCTGAAAATTTGAAGTCCGGGGACAATAGTGCCCTTACTTCAACGCAACCTAGCGAAAAAGGAAAATCACAAAGCAAGTTAGAAAAAGAAATCATCTCTATCCAGAAGAAAGTATCCAAGCTACAAGAGGAATGCAGACACGAACGAAATGAAAAGTATCGCCTGCTGTGCTACATTAACAGGTATTGTTCAGCACTGTACCCCTACTTCGACAAAAGTAACCCGGTTGATTCCAAAAACTGGGAAAAGGTACACCGCCTCCAGCTGGATCTGGATAAAGAAATAAAGTAAGGCCGTCCCAGTCGCCAAACTAACGGCCTTACAAACCAAAACAGGGGCGCAGTCCCCACCTCCAAACGAATGCAGAGGTTAACTGAATTTCGTCAACGTCCTACATTACGAATATTGTAACGGGTGCAGTCCCGGCTAAAGCTGCCGCGAAAATATAAATAATAGAAGTAGCGACCAAATCGGGTGGAGAACATGGTTTCGATTTATCATTCCAGCAACCTGTGAAATAAGCAAAAATATAGGGGTGCGAAGTCGCTTAGACACGGGAGCATTACCCGTGCCCCTAACAAAATAAACGGACAATCAAACCATTTCACAATAAAATATTGTATATTTGACATGGTTTTTGAAGTTGTACAAGCAAAAGAAATATAAATAACTCATTTACTTATTATGTCAGAGATTGAGCAACAAAAGATGATAGAGGTAGTTTTGTACATCCTGAACAAGACTGGCGGATTGGATTACTATCGTCTCTTTAAAATATTATATTTTGCCAATCAGCGTAGTCTTGTAGACTGGGGACACCCCATGACAAAAGACCAGTTTTGTGCGCTTCCTCACGGACCAGTTCCGACAGGTTTGTATAATACAATAAAAGGCGAAAGGATGGTCATAAAGGACTTATCCGGGAGTGTTGACATAAATGAGTATGTCCTGTTACCCAAACGTGAAGCGGATATGGACTATTTGTCCGGTTACGACATAGAGATATTGGACATGTGCATTCCCATGTACTGTAACATGTCATTTTCTGACCTCGAAAAAACATCCCATACATCATGCTGGGAAAAAGCAAGGCAAAAACCCGGACGGCATGTCATTGAACTGGCTGATATGGCAAGGGACGGCGGAGCAAGCGAAAGCCTCATTCAGTATATAAATGAAATGACTGCATTTGATGAAACCTGCAGATGTTAATGCCGGGGATATTTTCCGTGTAACAATGAACAGAGCTAACGGGATCACTCCCCCGAAAGGGGATGAAAGCCGGGATAAATTTTTCGTTGTGCTTGGGTTTGACGATGATGGGAATGTTTATGGCGGGGTGATATTCAATTCACTCATGAATCTTAATCTTCCTCCATTCATTCAGACCATGCAACACGCAATAAAGAAAGATTCTTACGGTTTCCTTGCGCATGACAGTTACATTGATTGTTCCGCGATCAAATCGGTAAGGAAAACAAAATTGCTGAAAAGTACACACCTGGGAACATTAAAGACTGCGGACATGAATGATATCATTACCAAAATAAAAGGTAATTCAAGAATAAGCAAGATAGAATTGAAAAGATTTGGGATAATATGAATTAATCCATCTTAATCCTAACAGAAATATGTTTTTGGAAACCGCTTCCGCAAGAGGCGGTTTTCTTTTTATACCCTTATCAATACGCTACAATGGTTATGGCGCGCGGTTCGATTCCGCCGGTAGCGACACAATCAAACAACAAAACAAAAGTTATGGAAAAATCAGAATCTATAAAAGAAATCGCACTGGCATTATCAAAATTTCAGGCACAAATACCTAAAATCGACTTGGATCGGGAGGTAGAAGTACAAACCAAAACAGGAGGAAAATACAAATTCAAATATGCCACATTTGCAAACATCCTTGAAAAAATCAGAAAGCCACTGTCAGAAAACGGTCTTTCATTCTCCCAGCTTGTAAACGATGACGGAAGTGTAACAACAATACTGATGCACTCATCCGGCGAATGGCTGTCATCCTGTCTTACGATAACAGGAGACAAAACACCACAGGGAATAGGTTCCGCGATAACATACAACAAACGGTATTCACTTACATCCATTCTCGGTATATGCGGAGACGACGATGATGACGGAAACGGTGCGCAAGGAAATTCCTTTAAATTCAGAGAAAAATCCCCGGCACCACAAAACAAAGATACAGGACAAAAACAGGAGAAAAAAATAACATTCACACAAGACAAAGTCACTGACAAACTTCTTAAACGCCTGCATGAGATTGAGGCAGAAGCGAAGACAAAAGGTGAAAGGTTCTCACTGTTTTCTTTCCTTGAAAGCATATATACCATAACTCCGGATGATGTGAAATTTGTCTGTGCACGTCTCGGAGAATACGAAAAACAAAATAACCTTACCCCGGCACAATGAATGAATTAGTAAAATTTGAGAAGCCTGTTTCTTACTATGTAGAGCAGGTTGTAAAAAGTATTCAGGATGGCGAACAAAATCCTCTGGATATTCATTTATCCCGTGTGAAAATGGAGAAAATCCTGAAAGGAATCAATGATAATCCTGATATACAGGATGCTGTAATGAAAGAATTTGAAAAATACGGAGAGAGGACAGTTGAATACAAAGGGGCACTATTACAGCAACAGGAAGCAGGAGTAAAATATGACTTCTCAGGATGCGGAGACCCGGTAATGGACGAATACATCAGGCAGCTGGATGACCTGAAGCTGAAAATGAAAGAACGGGAAAAATTCCTGAAAAACATTCCTGTTTCCGGTATTGTAGACCCCGAAACAGGATCCTTTATATATCCTCCTTCCAAATCCAGTAAAACAACAATTAAAACCACATTAAAATGATAGAACTACAAGTCATAGGCAATATCGGCAAGGATGCTGAGCAGAAAACAATAGGCGGCAAGGCATACGCCTCATTTTCAATCGGTGTAACAGAAAAAACATCAGACGGGAAAGATAGGACAACATGGCTCCGGGTAATGAAATACGACAGCGAAGGCAAGTTGACCGCATACCTTACAAAAGGGAAAAAGGTTTGGGTACGTGGCAATCCCTACTTTTCTGCTTATGTCAGCAAAAACACAGGTGAAGCCATCCCGGACACGACTATATGGGCTGACAAACTCGTTTTCTGTTCTTCCGGAGAAAAGCAGAACCAGCAAACAGGAAGGCAATCCGGAACGGATAATTTCCCCTCACAGACAGACGATGACAATGATTCGCCCTTCTGATCATGAAAATAAAACTCCTTAACACCATATCAGGTTTGAAACCGTTATACGATGAAGATTTCGAGGAAAAGAAAAAGTTGAAAATCGGAGAGGTTTACGAGGCCACTATCAAGCGACCTCGAAACATTTCCTTTCACAGAAAATATTTCGGACTCATTAACCTTGCCTGGGAATATCAGAATGAGAGAGCGGTAGAGCATTTCAAGCACAGCATCGAACTATTCCGCAAGACCGTTGAAATAGCGGCAGGCTGGTGTGAGCCGATAT
>ENA-OOYX01001284-OOYX01001284.1-human-gut-metagenome-genome-assembly--contig:-NODE-1284-length-11253-cov-1.806751_pt1 | contig 11253 bp, 9 predicted proteins | sample MGYA00241182_ERZ501387 | MGnify/ENA primary metagenome ERZ501387 (study PRJEB25962, sample SAMEA2042740) | human gut metagenome | biome: human gut; feature: human-associated habitat; material: faeces...
GTATCGTTATAAAGAAAAGCATAGTTATAAAAGTACCCCTCTTTTGGAGCGACAGCCGAGCATTTTGTATCGGCGTTTTCTGCAGCGGTCTGATGCTTACAATCGGGCTGTGTGCAGAAAATCTCATAGCTGTTGGTTTTCAAATCCCAGAGGTAAAGTCTGCCGTCGTTTTCCCTGAAAGCGTAGCTGTCGGAAACGGTTATATTCGCCCCGAATTCGACGGGTTCGTTTACATTTGCGTCCGAGGTCTTATCCGGCTGTTTTCCGCATGATGGCAGAAGCAGGGCAGCGGCGGTCATGGTCATTACGATCAATGCTTTAATTTTCATTTCGGTTATCTCCATATTCTATAGAATAATACCGCACGGAAATATCACTATATGTCAGTGCGGCATTATTTTTTAGAATTATCCGTTATACCAAGTAACCTGTATATACAGTAGCGTTGTTTAATTTATGTGTTATTGTCGCACTTTTAAACGTTCCGCCGGAAGGTGTGGAGCAGGTTGTGCTAACGCCTCTTGTATAGCTGTTGCCGCTACCTGTGTTAAGTGTATTTCCGCTCTTTGTATAGTAAAGCACGATGTTAACTCCTACCGTTTTTTTCGATCCGTCCTTTGTTGATGTTGAAGCATAGACGCTGCTTGAGGAACTCTTGTAAGCAGTGCAATACGCTCCGTTTTTTTCGAGATCAGTATATGCGCTCGCACCCATAGCCGAAATCGAAGCCATCATCATTACGGCAGCACCCATAGCTACTATCTTCTTAACCATTTTTGTCATTTTAAATACCTCCATTGTCTTAATATATTAGTATCACAAACGATCTACTTTGTTGCAAATCATTTTAAACTTTGTATGTTCGCACAAATGTTATTGTACATTTTTGTGTATTTTATCTCTGCATTGGAAACACCTTACCCCTCCTAATTAAACCGATTATTAAACGATTCTGTGGTTATCTATTACTTCTTTTCTTTCTTAAATTTAGGTTCTTTAGGTTGATATGCCCCCCAATGTGATGCAGAACCACAGGCTGCCTTTGCCATATGTCCAACAAGCGCCTTGACTGATTTTGCTACAGCAACTTTAATTTTCATAAGAAATCCCCCCTTTTCATAAATCTTGCGTATATTATAAATATTGAAACTAAGGCTAAAGTCAGCAGAATTATTAGCCCTAGGTCTACACCTTTTATAATTAATACGATGCTTATTGCAGATAGCACTACTGATAAAACGGTAGAAATAATTTTATAGACAGTTCTATTTTCTATCGGTTTATTCTTGTTCTCAATCGGTGCCAATAAAACAATGGTTACTACTTGAAAAATAGCAATTAATATAATTGACTTTAAAGAAATATGTCTTATTATTTTAAATATCAACAACAATATAACAAAAGATATTGAGATCACTAAATTACATTTAATATATGTATTTGCATGATATCCCCCAGTAAATGATCTCATTATAATGAACACTGCCAAAAACATTGTGCTCTCAAAAGTATAATTTGTTACTATACCTATGATAGATATTAAGGCTATATTAATTAATGATGATAATGTAATTTCTATTCCGTATCTGTAAAATTCTATTTCTTCTGTATCCTTAGAAATTACATTATTCTTGATCATAAAATTCAAAATTATCGATACTAATCTCTTCATTACTTCCACCAAGTCTTTTATTTGCTATAATATACAATTTATTTACACTCAAGTCAAGCAATTTGGCGTGACGTGTAAGTTTTTGTCGTGAAATACAAAAAGAGAACTGTCCACCATATAAAAACCGGCGTAACAGCTCTCTTTTTCGTTATAAGTTTAACTTGTTTCTCTCAATTTGCTATAACTTAAACTTGCCAATATAAAGAGATTTTAACGTTTTACAGTAAAGTTGATTTTAACGTTATCAAACATGTGAACACTTTATCCGATTCGTAAAATTCACATCTTCCCTGATATTTTTCTGCAATCTCTCGTATTATTTTAATTCCCCACCCATGCTTATGAACATTTAATTTTGTTGTTTTAAGGCTCGGATTTCTTTTTAAAACAGACTCATTTATTGCATTTCTGACTACTATTCTATATATGTCCATTGTTTTACTGATGTCAAGGTTAATGAACCTTTCTGACTCGTCAGTTATTTTTTCACTAGCCGTTATAGCATTGTCAAGCGTATTGCTTAAAATATGAAGCATATCAATATCATCTATACCATCAAAGCTCTTAATGCAGCTGCAATTTGTTCTGATTCCTTCTGTCGCTGCGACTGCAAACTTAGAATTTATAATAGCATTTACAATATAATTGTCTGTATTTACAAAGCTTTCACTGATTGATATAACGTTAACATATTTCTCTATGTACTTCATTGATTCATCTGCGTGTCCCTGAGCTATCATTGTATATACAGCGGACAACTGATCTTTCAAATCATGTCTAATCTTTCTTATCGAATCATATTGCTGACTTGCATTCTCTATATATTGGTGACTGTATTGCTCTTGGATCTTTAAAAGTTCCAGTTCTTTTTTCTGATTATTTTTCACAGAAATAGAATCAATCATATAAAAGATTATAATGTTAACTGCAACTATCGTTAAAATCAATAAGTTTATATAGAGTCTCTGCGTTGAATCAATAGCTATCAAATGAAGTAAGAACATCATAATAATGGATATTGCAAGTATTAATATAATAGCGATCCACTCAACTGCATTAAAGTTCTCAGAAGTCGTTGCCAATAATTTCAGCATCAACTTTACTGAAATAAAGAATAATGCCTGTGCAAAAATCAATACCGTAAAACGAGCAAATCCGGATTCCGTAACTATTTCTTTTATTGACATTGAATTTACTGATGAAACAAAATTAAGCGTATCTTCAATTGACCATATAACGAGATACGAATTTTCGCCTATAGAACCCTCAGCCCCGTTATGAGATAGCAAAAACTTTTTATACTGTTCCGGAAATTTAATTTTTAATTTATCTTCAGTTTTATTTATTTCTAATGGATTGCTTGGTTCATTCAATTCCATATCCGTCATATATTTTTCCGCTATATTCATTCTTCTTTCCTCATTTCATTTGATTTTTTGCTTGAGCTTGTATTCACTTCCAAAACTTGGTGTATTTTGCATGTTCAGACTGCGTAAGCGCAATTTTATTAGAATGGTTCGTTGGGCTACCACTAAATTTAACAGGATGTACTTCATGAATTTGTTTTCCTTTTAATTCAGGATTTTGTCTATGAATCTGAGCATTTTCACTATTAGCAGATTTTCTTGCTTTTGTATATTCTTCTCCTTCAAGAAGTTTAAGTTTTCCATCTGGCTTTGGTCCACCTTTTGGATAACCTTCCCAATCTGTAATCTCAATCTCACCATTCTTGCGTACGATGCACTCCGCATTATGTACCCAAACCGCACACTCACCAACAAAGTAAGTATGATAATCCTCAACCTGAAAATTATACACGGAAACAGATTCAGCAGTTTCTTCAATGAAGAATTTCACAATTACTAAGTCTTCACCATTCACACTGATAAGCTTATCACCAACAAGAAGACTTCCTGCATTGATAAAGCCTCTACCTTGAACGTATAAGTGTTGAGTATAGACTGAATGCTTCCTGCAGCTTGCCGTTTAAAAAGGCTATTTGTGAGTTGGATATAACTTCAGCTAATTGCTCATTGACTTCAACCATAATTTTATCTTTTAAAATTTATCAATGACTTATATTTTTTTTGCATTCATTAAACCATTCTTCGACTAACTCAATTACATCCTTATCATAAACATCAGTTACATTTTCATAATTGTAATTTGAGTCAAATGACTTAGAGTTAACATTGTATACTAATTTGAATTCGTGTGGACACTTTGCATCATAGGTATCACAAAGCTCAACAATGCTTTCTATATCTTCTATTCCACAATGAAAGAATTCCTTAATTTGAGCATCTGAACACCAATCATTGGTTGTGAACAACTTGCCATCTTTCTCAAAAAATGCGTCAATATACTCTTCGTTATCATTTTGTAATATGTATACATATATAACGTCTGCACTCTTTTCAGAATTCTTAAGTAATTCAAGGCAAAGCGAAATAACATTAGCTTGTGCATCAACAAATGCGTCTTCAAATCCTTTTAACATGGTTAACCTCCTATTTTTTAATGGGGATTAATAAATTTGCCATCTATTTTGTATGAAACATCAAATGCTAACAGTCTCAATTACAAGAGATTTCGGACTCACATTCTTTCTGCCATTCTTTATAAATATCTACTAAGTCAACATCATTCTCCATTGCAATATCATCATAGTTGTATTTCGCATCAAAAGACTTAGTCTTAACATTGTAACTTAATTTAAACTCATATGGGCATTTACCATCGTAAGTATCACATACTTCAACAATATTGTCAACATCTTCCACACCGCAGTCAAAAAAATCATTGATTTGATCGTCATCGAACCAATTGTTTAAAAGGTAGATTTTCTTATCTTTAGCAAAAAATGCGTTAAAAAAAATCTGCGTATCACTTTGATAAATATAAATATATATCATATCAGCTTCTTTCTTGTTATTTTCTAATAACTCTAAAGCTAGCGATATCGTTCTTGCCTGCGCATCTGTAAAAGCATCTTCAAATCCTTGTAACATATCAATTCTCCTTTAAATTATTTCTATTGTTTAAATATTCGTCTAAACAGTTCACCGTCAATTTTGTAGGATACGTTAAAAGAAGAAGGACGAGATGAACCGTTTTTATATGATAACTTAATATCTACATCAGTAACGTTTTGTCCATTTTTTAATGCATTTGACCACTCCCTTTCCATACTGCGATAATTATCTGTATTTTTTACAGCTCTATTTAAATCACTTCTCTGCGAAACCAGGTTATCCAAATCCGGAGAACCACCAAATTGGTCTGCAAACAAATGGCCTGCGTCATCACCAGGTAATTTACCGGCTGTGTTTGAATTATGGTTCAATCTTCCGTCATGGGTTTTGAATTTCAATTCGTCCGCATGAGCAGAACTTATATTACCATTTGCATCGGTTTTGTATGTGTAGCCGTTTTCTCCAGCTTTATACTCTTGATTTGGTTTTAATGTGCCATCTTCATTGTACTCTACGTCATAAAAGGCCGGGACATAGATTCCCTCAATCTGGGCTGCTTTCTCTAAAAAGTCTCTTCTGCTTCCGCCGTTTTTTTTGTTTTCCTTATAGCAGTCTAAAAGCTCAAAGTAAACTGTCTCACCTTCTCCGATATAAAACATATCAAAGAAATCTGCCAAAGGCTCCGGATTATAGGCACATGGACCGCCACCGATGACAATTGGCATATCTTCCCCACGGTCTGCTGCATGGAGCGGGATCTGCGCCAGGTCTAAGATCTGAAGCACATTGGTATAACACATTTCATACTGAAGAGTGATTCCCAGAAAATCAAAGTTCTTTACAGGCTCCTGGGTCTCAAGGGTAAACAGCGGGATATTCTTCTCCCTCATGATCGGATCCAGATCCATCCAGGGGCTGTATACACGCTCACAATAAATATCTTCCCTGGAATTAAACATGGAATACAGGATCTGGATGCCTAAATGGGACATGCCTATCTCGTATACGTCCGGGAAACACATGGCAAATCTAACGTCCACTGCGGACGGATCTTTCTTCACCATATTCACCTCACCGCCGATGTATCTGGCAGGTTGCTGGACCGTTAATAAAATTTCATCTTTTAATGCTAATTTTCTCATAAATGCTTATTTTACCTGCTTTTTCTTAATGTACGGGCGAAATAAAACCGCCCGTTTCTAACCGTTACAAAAAAATTTTTCTGAAATGCACACAATTTCTTCATTACCTTTCACCAGATGGTAAAATGCATCATTTTATGCAGATCAGACCGCATTATTATACGGTATTTCCTGCGTTTCCGCAACATAATCTTTCCCGAATCCCAAATAATCCGCCTTATTCGTCGAACTTTTTATCAAGTTGTCCGAATATTCGTCAAAGCCTGGAACCTAAAAACGAGTGTTTCCTTCAATACAATTTTTCATCAAATGAATCATCGTTCTATATATTTTGTGATGACAGATATTAAAATACTCATATCAATCGGCTTCGCCACATGATCATCCATCCCGGCATTCAAAGCAGCCTGTACATCCTCTGCAAATGCATTTGCCGTCATTGCAATAATAGGTATTTTCTTTCCGTCCGGACGGTCCGGAAGATTTCTGATAGCTGTTGTCGTTTCATATCCATTCATTTCCGGCATCATAATATCCATCAAGATCAGATCAAAGGTCCCCGGAGCTGTATTGCAAAACTGTGCCAGGGCAGATTTACCATCGACAGTCCTGGTTACAATCATCCCTTGTTCTTCTAATAAATCTACTGCTATCTCTGCGTTTAAATCATTGTCCTCTGCCAAAAGGACATGCAGACCATGTAAATCCATATCTTTCCTTAACGTTTCTTCCTTTTCAATCAATATCTGTTCTGCTATAAGCAGGGGGATTTCTACCGTAAATGTTGAACCAATACCCTTTTTGCTGCTGACCTCAATTTTTCCGCCCATAAGATCTACATACTGTTTGGCAATGGCCATTCCCAGTCCGGTTCCCTTATAACTGGTTCTTGCCCCACCATTTTCCTGACTGAACTCATCAAAAATTCTGGTCTGGAACTCCTCACTCATACCAATCCCGGTATCCGATATACGATAGCGTACGATCATATGGTGCTCATCATTGCCTGGACCGTTTTCTGCAGCAAATGAAATAGTACCTCCGTCTTTTGTAAATTTAACTGCATTGCTGATAATGTTGAGCAATACTTCCCTGATTCTGAGTTCATCCGCCATCACATAAGGATTTTTTAGTTCTTCTCTTGAAACATAAAAATTAAGGTCACGATTTTCTGTATATCCCCTTGCAATCGACAAAACAGTATTTATCATATCCCTAAGATCTACAGGCACTGGTTTATATTCCAGTTTACCGCTTTCAATGCGGCTGATATCCAATACATCGTTAATCAGTGTCATCAGATATTCTGAACTCTGCCTGATCTTTTTCAGACAATTCTCCACCTCTTTGTCCGGCTTCCTCTTCATGGCAATATCTGTAAATCCAACAATTGCATTCATTGGTGTCCTGATATCATGGGACATATGGTTCAGGAACGTCGTTTTAGCAATATTCGCCGCATTTGCATCCTGTGCTTCTTTCAATGCTTCCATCTGTTTTTTCCTGCTTACTGAAAGGGAATAAACCAGAAGAAGTAATATAAAAATAATCACAGATGAAACTCCGATAACGAAACCTGCATGCTCTGCAAGGACATCCTGCAAGGTCATTTTCTTTTCCGAAACAGAATTCTGTGCAAGGACAACGCCATTTAAAATATTGGATGACTGCTCGATTGCTTTATTGATAATGGTAGCTGATCTTCTGTTTCCTTTCGTTGTAAACATCGCTAATTCCTGCCGTTTTGCCATTTCTGCAAACGACAGACTTTTGGTCAGTGGACTTTCATTAAGAAGATTAATCTTTGAAGATGGAATAACAGTTGCTCCTACTTTTCCATTTGCTACTGCCTTCAGGCATTCTTCCTGTGTGTCATATTGTTTGATTTCTGCATCCGGAAAAAGAAGGGATACCATCAATTCAGAATACAGTGAGGTCTCTGTCACTGCGATCGTAGAGAGACTGTTGCTATATTCATTTCCTTTGTAAATAACAACTGGCGTAATATCAAAAATTGCATCTGTCAAAACCACCTGAAACTGTTCCTGTGTATAATAATCCTGAATGATGGGACCGGCAATATCTATTTCACCAGATTGCAATGCCTCATTCATCTGTGCTCCCGTGGAACAGGGAACTGCCTGGATCGTAATTTTATATTTTTCCTGAACCGTATCTAATACGGTTCCAAGAATTCCTGTGAGTTTTCCATTTTCTTCCCCGCAAAAAGGAAGATTATCTTTTAGATATCCCACACGGATCGTATTTTCATGTGCCTCCAGCCATTGTTTTTCTTCCTTATTGAGAGCATAATTTATGACCGCTTTTCCTTCATAACGTGCATACAGCTTGCTGCTGTAGTCCGTTTCTGTATTGTTGATTTCTTCCAGGGCAGAATTTAATTCCTTTAACAGATCTGGTCTGGATTTTGATACACCGAAATAGCAGTCACCTGCACCGATATTAGCAATGGCAATAAAATCGCTGTTGACAGACAGTGCCGGGATCACAAGTGCATCCAGTCCACCTCCATCCAGTTTTTCTATCATTTCATCATAGCCTTTACAGACAACAACCTCTGCCTGAATCTGATTGTTGTCCAGCCATTTTTCCAGAAGTTCCTTCTGATAGCTTCCATCTGCAGCACCGATACGACAGCCATTCATCTGTTTCAGATCACCATCCGCAAGATCCGTATGATTCTTCCTGGTATAGATCCAATATCTTTCTGTTCCCTCGGCATAGGTTGAAAATTCGATAGATTCTGCTCTTTCCTGTGTATAACTGACACTTCCAAGTATATCTATTTCTCCATCTGCCAGCATATCCAGGCACTCTTTAAATGAACCATAGACATATTCATACTTCCAGCCGGTTATATAAGAAATTTTCTGAAGATATTCATAGCCTACTCCCTGCTTGTGTTCCCCTGAACTTCCTTCCTGAAAATTGGCATATGGAAAATAGCCAACTCTCACGGTTTTATTTTCTTCTTCCATTGTCTGAGTTGTTTTCCCATCACTTTTAATTTCAGACGCATAAGCAGAAACCGGTACAAAAAGCAGCATAATAATTGCAAAAATGCCCAAACATAATCTTTTGTTCTTATTTTTTCCCATCTTTTTATTTATTCTGTTCATCTTTATTATCCCGTTTTTGTTCTTCCCAGTCTGTCAGTTTTCCTGTTTATTCAATACAGAAAGAATGACCGCTCTCAGTTTCTCAATATCAATAGGCTTCGCTATATGTTCATTCATATCCGCATCAAAAGCCTTTTTCCTGTCTTCCTCAAAAGCATTTGCTGTCATGGCAATAATCGGGATCTCTGCCTTTTTTATATCCTGTAAATGTCTGATACATTTGGTCGCCTTATAGCCGTCCATATTCGGCATCTGGATATCCATCAAAATCATGTCATAAGTTCCGGCCGGCATCTGATCTATCCTGTTTACACACTGTATACCATCTTCCACCCGGTCAATGATAAGCCCTGTTTCTTCAAGTATTGCAATTGCAATTTCTGCGTTCAGCTCATTATCCTCTGCCAGTAAAATATGTTTTCCGCGCAGGTTTTCTCCCATATCAGATGCTATTACTGTTTCTATCTTCTGGCTGTAATATTTCTTGTCAGCCATTTTATGCATCAGCGTAACCGTAAATACAGTTCCTTTTCCCAGTTCACTTTCTACTTCAATGCTGCCGCCCATCAGATCGACCATTTTCTTTACGATTGGCATTCCAAGACCGGTTCCTCCGACTTTTCCGGTCGTTGTATTATGTTCACGAATTTCCCTTATTTTTGTACCATCACACAGGACATTTCTATGTGTAACCTGCATGTTCCCGCTTAGATGAATTCCTTTTTCTTCCGCTTCAGATGCAAATGTACTTATGATTTCATCTACAACCTCACCAACTCTTTCATAATTCTCATCTACTTTCATCTTTCCGCTTTCAATCCGGGCCATATCAAGCACATTATTGATGATGGATAATAACAGTTTTCTGGATTGTTCAATTTTCTTCTGATAATCCAGCTGCTTCGGTTCTGTCAGTTGTGTTTTCATCAGCTGGTTATATCCCAGGATTACATTCATCGGCGTACGGATATCATGGGACATATTATTCAGAAATTCCGTTTTTGCTTTGTTTGCATTTTCGGCGACAGCATATGCTTTTTTCAGCTTTTCTTCCTGCATACGCTCTTTCTTTATCAGACTGTCAATATTTCTTGTTCCGACTACAGCCATCCTTGTTCCGTCTTTTTTCTTTACGTATGCCACTCTTACCTGATAATATTTGATCCCTGTTTCCGACTTAAACTCGTATCCCATGGAATAATCCTCTTCCCGTGAACGCAGAGCTTCCAGACCCAGCTGCTTTTCAAATTCTCCGTTGGTATTATCAGATACCATCGTCTCAGCATAAGAAGGAATTATTTTTGACCATCTGTTACCACATTTTTTGCAGAAATCTGAAATAATCTTTCCATTCTCCCCAGACTCACGATAAGAAAGTACCTGATCTTTGTCCAGTTCTACTGCCAGAACAGAGAAATATTCTTTTCCAAGACCTTCTATAATCTCTCTTTGAAGCTCTATCTCCTGCTCTTTTTTCATGATTTCATCTACAGAATAGAAACCGAGGATGATCTTAAAATGATCTTCCTCATTGGATAATCGTATTGCCCTTGCCAGAAAATGCCTGGAACCTGTCCCATTTGGTATGGTCTTATGATAAATTTCTATACTGTCTGTCTCTTGTAATTCTTTCATAAGATGATCCGGCAAAAGTCTTTCCAAATACTCTGGAGCTGATTCTTTGATCAGGACATTTTCAAAAAAATACCGGACTCTCTCTGAATAACAATTACCTGCCAAAACTAGATGCTGCTTTCCTGTATGGGTATTGTGGGTAAAAGTATCCCCTTTTACAACTTCAAATGTATCCTTCTTTAAATCACACAAAAGTACCGTTGTATAATCCCTGGATAAAGCTGATAATATCCTGTTACGTTCGTTCAGGATCCGGTTACTGTCTTCCAGTTCCTTTTCCTCTTTTTCTTTTGCCTTAACAAAGTCCGTAATATCTGTAATATTTCCCTGGAAGAAGGTCTGATTACCTGATTTCACCAATGTTGTGGCATCTGTGACCCAGTGACAGCCGTCCTTTCCAAGCAGCCGGTAAATCTGATCCTGCGTAAATCCATGCCCGCATGTATCAAGAATACGGGCGGTATAATCTGTTGAAAGATTCCGGTCATCCGGATGCAGCATATTGTCAAATTTATTATCAAATATTGTCTTGATCTCTTCTCTGGTCCATCCAAGAATAGTAAGAAACCTGTCACTGATATATAAGAATGGATTCCCCACCTCCAGGGAACATCTGTGATAGCCGCCAGGGATATTATCGATCGTTGCCTGAGACAGCATATTTTGCTCTTCCAGTTTCTTATGCCGTT
>ENA-OOYX01001302-OOYX01001302.1-human-gut-metagenome-genome-assembly--contig:-NODE-1302-length-11109-cov-1.412520_pt1 | contig 11109 bp, 8 predicted proteins | sample MGYA00241182_ERZ501387 | MGnify/ENA primary metagenome ERZ501387 (study PRJEB25962, sample SAMEA2042740) | human gut metagenome | biome: human gut; feature: human-associated habitat; material: faeces...
ATTTCTGTGTTGGAAACAATATTGATATAGTAATTAAAGTTTTTGCTGAAATCGACTTCATTCCATCCTTTGACAGGGGTTAATTTCTTTTTCAGTCCTTTTTCATTAATGCTGTATACATATTTCTCAAGCGGGGATTCTTCGTAGGAGGAATAATAAAATAATTTTCGTACAGGATCGTAACCGTAAAAATCGATTATGTCAAAATTGCCTTTGGTGATTGCTTGTTTTTCCCGCCCACTGATATCATAGAGATAAAGATGCATGTAACCGCTTTTTTCACTGGTTATGACAAATTGAGTACCGTTGTCTAAAAATACCAGATTATCCAGGTTACTTTCAGCTATATAGTATTTGTTTTCTTCGCGGTAGAGCGGTTGGACAGAACCCACTTTGGCATTTGCCAGCAATATTTCCATTTTATTTTGATGGCGGTTTAACCGGATAATGGCTAGTTTTTTGGGATCTTTGGTCCAGCGAATACGGGGAATGTAAATATCTTCTTCTTCACCGGTATCCATTTTTAGGGTAGTACGATCAGTGATGTCGTATACATGTACAGATACTTTGGAATTTTTTTCTCCTGCTTTGGGATATTTGTATATATAGTTTGAAGGATATAGTCCGTTTTGTTTTAGAGCCGGTTTTTGACCTTCAAACATGTTCATCAGAAATTCCCGTACTTCTGATTCATCGAATTTGATATAAGCCAGGGCTGAACCATCCGGAGCCCATTCAAATGCCCGGTTGAATGCAAATTCTTCTTCATAAACCCAGTCCGGAGCTCCATTTATAATATGATTGTATTTACCGTCAAAAGTAATTTGCCGTTCTGATCCAAATCGTAAATCATGGATAAATAAGTTATTGTCCCGGACAAAGGCAATCCGGTAACCGTCTGGAGAGAATGTTGCCAGCCGCTGGCTGCCTCCTTCAGATAATGGTTTGATTTCTTTATTTTTGAAGTCATAAAGATAATAATCTGCTGTAAAAGAACGTCTGTAAATGGATTTTTTATTGGTGCATAATAGAATCCTGCTTTCGTTTGTGTTAAAATCATAATCATGGATATATTTTACGGGGCAGTTTTCAATTTGACTGAGATCCAGCAATGTTTCTGTTGGGAGTCCTGTTTTATAACTGTATTTTACGATACGACTGCCATTACCTTCAAGTACGGTGTAGTGTTCTCCGTCGTTCATAGAACGGAGGCCGTAGACTCCTTGGGTTCCGAATGTACCGTCAACAAAAAAATCATTTAAACTTAACTGTTTTTGCTGTGCAAATAATTGACAGCCAATAAGAATGAGTAAAAATAAAATTCCGGAAATTTTTTTCATATTTTATCTATTAATTATTTTAGTTTCTGTCTTCAAAGGTTCGAAAAAAATCTTTGTTTTGCAAATATCTCCATGTTTTAATCTCTGATCTCTCATCCTGCAGCTTTCCATTAATCTTTTATCATTAATCTTTAATCTTTAATCTTTAATTATTACCTTTGCGCACTAATCAGGCTGATAAATAAAGATAATGCAATATACTCTTTTAGCGAAAGATAAGAATAGTGAGGCTCGTTGCGGAGTGTTGAAAACGGCACACGGAGAAATACATACTCCTATATTTATGCCCGTGGGAACTGTCGGAGCTGTGAAAGCCGTTCAGATGCGTGAACTAAAGGAAGATATCCAGGCGGAGATTATTTTAGGGAATACTTATCATTTATATTTACGTCCCGGCACCGGAGTTTTGGAAGCTGCCGGAGGATTGCACCGATTTAATAGTTGGAACAGACCTATTTTAACAGATAGTGGAGGATTCCAGGTTTTTTCATTAACAGATACCGGTCGAAAGATCAGTGAGGAAGGAGTAACTTTCCGTTCCCATATTGATGGGTCAAAACATCTTTTTACTCCGGAGAATGTGATGGATATTCAACGGAAAATAGGTGCTGATATTATTATGGCCTTTGATGAATGTCCTCCGGGAACCAGTAATTATAAATATGCGAAAACATCTCTGGAATTGACACAGCGCTGGTTGGAAAGATGTGTTGCCCGTTTTGATGCCACGGAGCCTTTGTATGGTTACGGACAATCCTTGTTCCCAATTGTGCAGGGGTGTGTTTATCGTGATTTGAGGGAACAGGCTGCAGAACATGCTGTGGCTTTGAACCGGGAAGGATATGCGATAGGGGGATTAGCTGTGGGAGAACCGGCAGAAGATATGTATGCGATGATTGAGGTGGTAAACCGGATATTGCCGCAGGATAAACCAAGATACCTGATGGGCGTGGGGACACCGGAAAATATTCTTGAAGGGATAGAGAGGGGAGTAGATATGTTTGATTGTGTTATGCCAACCCGGAATGGACGTAATGGGATGATTTTCACTACTGAAGGAACAATAAATATAAAAAATCAGAAATGGGACCGGGATTTTTCCTCCATAGACCCTGCTGCTTTATGCTATGTAGATACAGATTACTCGAAAGCTTATTTGAGGCATTTGATTAAATCGGATGAGATCCTGGGCTTGCAGATTTGTTCGGTTCATAATTTAGCTTTTTATTTGTGGTTGGTGAAGGAAGCCCGTAAACATATTCTGGAGGGAGATTTTGTAGTTTGGAAGTCAAAATTACTTCCTAAAATAACCAGGAGACTATAATAAACCCGTAGTTTTGCTACCTGATGATTATGAAAAAATTAGATTTATATATTATACGTAAATTTTTGGGAACTTTTTTCTTTTCCCTGATTTTGATTTTATGTATTGTAGTCGTATTTGATCTTTCGGAGAAACTGGAGAAATTTATTGAAAACGATGCTCCGGTTAGTGCGATCATTTTTGACTATTACAAGAATTTTGTACCTTATTTCGCAAATGTTTTTTCCTCACTTTTTACTTTTATTTCTGTGATCTTTTTTACTTCCAAGATGGCATACGATAGTGAGATCATAGCGATATTGAGTACCGGAATTAGTTTCCGCCGTTTTTTATGGCCTTATCTGATGTCGGCTGCTGTAATTGCTGTTTTGTCATTTTTACTGGGGGCTTTTATTATCCCGAATGCTAATGAGAAACGGATCGTGTTTGAAAAGGAGTTTATGGGGAAACGCTATGCTAATAAGGAACAACATATACATCGGCAGATTGCACCAGGAACTTATATTTATATGTCTTCTTATTCTGTTGCTTCAAATATTGGATATGAGTTTTCACTTGAAAATTTCAGAGGAGATACCCTGATCAATAAATTAACGTCTTCCAGGATTACCTGGGATAAGGACAGTAACCGCTGGGTCATACACAACTGGAAATTACGTGAAATAGATGGGGATAAAGAAACCTATACGACAGGTAGCCGGATTGATACTGTTATGGCTTTTCAACCCGGAGAATTTTCTGAAAACCCCAAAAAGATCAAAGAGCAACTTACCTTACCCGAGTTGGATGAATATATAGAACGGATGAAATTGCGTGGGAGTTCCAATGTCATAGAATTTCAGATTGAAAAATATAAGATGATTGCGAATGCTTTTGCGACTTTTATTTTAACGTTTATTGGGGTTAGTATTTCTTCCCGGAAGATTAGAGGAGGTATGGGATTGCATTTGGGAATCGGGTTATTGATCAGTTTTTCATATATTTTATTTATGCAATTTTCAACTGTTTTTGCAACAAATGGAAATATGAATCCGTTATTAGCAGTGTGGTTGCCTAATATTTTGTTTGCGGTGATAGGAGTGTTTGTATATAGATTGGCACCGAAATAAGAATGAACGATAAAAGAGGAATAAGCTTTCGTATTTTCGAATATGTAGCATAAACATTTGAATTCAGATTAAACAATAAACACAAGGATGGAAAGAGAGTATAACAGGAACCAACGTTCCTATCGTCCGCGGAGAAGCGATAGTCGGGATGATTATCAGCCACGTAAAGAAGAAAGACAAGAGCAACCTGTTTATAAAGAGAGAAGGGAGAGAAGGGATTTTAATGGGAATCGGCCTGAAAATACCGGACGTGAACAAAGTCGGAATTCTCGTTTTTCAGAGCGTCGTCCTAATAGAAATTATACGGGAGGACAGCGTCAGGAGGAGGTAAAGAGAACTGAACATAAGTCTTTAATAAAGAGAGGAGAGAGGGATAGAGACCGGAAAAGAATACCTGGCTATGGCTGGGAAAGTATTAACGGTGCAGAAAATAGTACCAGAAAAAGAGTAGAATATAAGGATAGGGGATACAAAAAGGAGTATTCCCGGGAACGGAAAAATATTTCAGAAGAATCTAAGGAAGAACTGAGAAAAAAGCATTATAGTAAAAAGAAAATATTTTTACACCGACTGAAAAATGAAGATGAAAATTCAGAATTGCGTTTGAATCGTTTTATTTCTATGGGGGGGATTTGTTCCCGCAGGGATGCCGATGAATTGATTGTAACAGGGCGGGTAAAAGTGAATGGAGTTGTTGTGGATACGGTTGGTCAAAAAGTGAAGCGTTCTGATAAAGTGGAAGTGGATGATGTTCAAATTTTTCCGGAGAAAAAGGTATACCTTGTTTTAAATAAACCTAAAGATTATGTGACAACCGTTGAGGATCCTTTGGAACGGAAAACGGTTATGTCTTTGGTTGAGGGTGCTTGTAAAGAACGAATCTATCCGGTGGGACGCCTGGATAGACAGACTACTGGTGTGTTATTGTTTACGAATGACGGGGATTTGGCTAAAAAATTGACACATCCTAAATATGATCATAAGAAAATATATCATGTCTTTTTAGATAAGCCTTTGACTGAATCAGATTTTGAGGCAATTGCCAATGGGGTTGATCTGGAAGACGGTTTTATAAAGGCAGATGAAATAAATTACACTTCAACTGATTGTACGGAGGTTGGTATTGAGATTCATTCCGGTAAAAACAGGATTGTAAGGCGTATATTTGAACATTTTGGTTATCAAATTGTTAAATTGGATCGGGTGTACTTTGCCGGAATTACTAAGAAAAACATTCCTCGTGGTAAATGGCGCTTTTTGACGCCTAAAGAAGTAAATATGTTGAAAGTGTATTAATTGGGGTAAACATGGAGAGTGTGTGCGCATGGTATGCTGTGTATACTGCTTCGAGGGCTGAAAAGAAAGTAAAGGAACGTTTGGAACTCAGTGGAATAGAAAATTATCTTCCTCTGAGAACAGAATATAGAATGTGGAGCGACCGGAAGAAGAGAATCTTAGTCCCCTTGATTGCTGGTTATATTTTTGTACATATTCGTGAATCTGTTTTTTTATCTGTATTGACGATTCCCGGTGTGGTTTCTTTTTTGAAAGAAAAAGGCAAACCTGTCAGGATTCCGGCAGATCAGATAGAACAATTACGTTATGTAGAGAATAATTATGAGGAACCGATTGAGATGTCTTTTGAAGACATCCCTGCTGGGACGCTGGTTGAAATTGTCCGTGGTAAATTAGCTGGTTTCCAAGGTGAAATGGTTGAGATCCGGAATAAATTCCGGATCGTTTTGCGGCTTGAAAAATTGGGATGTGCCTTGATTACTGTTCCTATAAGTTGTGTGGAAAAAGTGAAAAACTGACATAAAATGGATTTTATATTTAGTTTTTCTTTATTTTTGTTTGTATTAAATTGGTTGATAACTTAAATATAGGATTGAAGTGAAAAAATTATTATTGTTATTATTTTTTTCCCAATTATTGATGTATGCTTGGGCACAAATGAGTGATGAGCAAGTCATTAATATGGTTCAGGAGGCCCGTCAGAAAGGAATGGGACAGCAGGAAATGTTGGTCATGCTTTATCAGCAAGGAGTGACTCAGGAACAACTGATGCGTATAAAAAGTAAATATGGAGATAATTTAGAAAAAACTAATGCTAATAATACGGAGGTTGGGGACCGGATGCGGGTTGCTGAAGAAGAACAGTATAAAGATGGAGGTAGAGTTTTTTCAGAGGCACAAAAAAAGAATGAGAAAACAGAGCCGGATGTATTTGGACGCGATATTTTTAATAATAAACTATTGACTTTTGAGCCTAATTTGAATATTGCAACGCCTGAAACTTATATTTTAGGCCCTGGTGATGAAGTGATTGTGGATATCTGGGGGGATTCTGAACAGACTTTCCGGCAACAGATTTCTCCTGAAGGTACTATTACTGATCCTAAGATAGGACCGGTTTATCTGAATGGAGTGTCTGTCAAAGAGGCTAATATTCGTCTGAAGAATGCTTTTTCACGTATTTATTCTACAATGGGCGGATCAAATCCAACTACTTTTATTCGTTTATCTTTGGGGCAAATCCGAAGTATAAGAGTGAATGTGATGGGGGAGGTTGAAGTTCCGGGTACATATACGTTGTCTTCTTTAGCTTCTCTGTTTCATGCGATCTATAGTACGGGCGGGGTGAATGCTATCGGTTCTTTGAGAAATGTGAGATTGATTCGTAATGGTAAGGAATTAGCAAAGGTGGATGTCTACCAATACCTGTTGGAAGGGAAAAGTAATCTGGATATTCGGTTGGAAGACGGAGATGTGATTATTGTGTCTCCTTATCAGAATTTGGTGACTTTGCAAGGAAAGGTTAAACGACCGATGATATATGAAATGAAAGACAGTGAAACGGTAAAACAATTGCTGAATTATGCGGGCGGTTTCACAGGGGATGCTTATAAAAAAGCAGTGCGGATTATCCGTAAAAGCGGACGGGAATATCAGGTGTTTAATATTGAGGAGCCTGGGTTTGCGGAGTTTATGTTAAATGATGGAGATGTTGTTTCGGTGGATTCTGTGCTTGACCGTTTTGAAAACCGGGTAGAAATTCGTGGAGCTGTTTATCGTCCTGGATTATATGCCCTAGGTACCGTAAATACGGTGAAGGAATTGATAGAAAAGGCTGAAGGGGTTAGGGGAGATGCTTTTGTAAATCGTGCTGTATTACAGCGTGAAAAGCCGGACCGGACACTTGTAATTGAGGCGGTGGATGTAAAAGGATTATTAGAAAATAAAGTGGCTGATATCACATTACGGAATAATGATGTACTTCTGATACCTTCTATCTTTGATTTGCAGGAAAATTATATGATAAATATCAGTGGCGCAGTTGGTAATCCTGGGGCTTATGAATATGCAGAGGGAATGACTATTGAGGATTTAATCATCCAGGCAGGAGGAGTAAAGGAGTCTGCCTCGTTAGTGAAAATAGATGTTGCCCGACGCATTAAAGATTCCAAGAGTATGGAAGTTGGAAATATATTAGCTGAAAATTTTACTTTGACCTTAAAAGATGGTTTGATTGTTGATGGTGGGAAAGGTTTTGTTTTGATGCCTTTTGATGAGGTTGTTGTAAGGCGTTCTCCAGGTTATCAGGAACAGCAAAGTGTGGTCATAGAGGGAGAAGTTGTTTTTGGTGGAAGTTATGTCTTGTCAAAGAAAGGAGAACGTTTGTCAGATTTGGTGAAGAAAGCAGGAGGCTTAACCCCGGATGCTTTTGTTTCAGGTGCACGTTTGGTGCGGCAGTTAAATACAGATGAACGTATACGGGTGGAGACTTTATTGAAATTAACTAAACAAAGTAGCAATAAGGATTCTATTGATATTAATCGGCTGGATATCGGAAATACTTATTATGTTGGCATTGACTTGAATAAAGCATTAAAAAATCCAGGTTCAGAGTACGATATTGTATTACGGGAAGGAGATGTTTTGCGGATACCGGAATATACCGGAACTGTAAAAATCAGTGGGGCTGTAATGTATCCCAATACAGTGGTTTATGAGAAAGGTGCCAGTCTGAAATATTATATAGGCCAGGGAGGAGGATTTGCTGACCGTGCCAAGAAGAGAAAAGTATTTGTGGTTTATATGAATGGTATGGTATCGAAATCCAGACTTTTGTCTAAAACTAAAGTAAAACCAGGTTGTGAAGTTATAGTACCTTTGAAGCCGATGCGTAGAGGTATGGGGTTATCAGAAATTATGGGACTTGCGACTTCAACTACTTCTATGGCTGCTTTGGTAACTTCAATCATTAATAGTACGAAATAGGGAATGCTATGGATTTGAAAGAAATGAATAACGAAAATGAAATAGATCTTATCGAAATCATTCGAAAATTGTGGTTGAAGCGGAAATTTATTCTGAAGGTAACTGTAATATGTGCTTGTTTGGGGATATTAGTGGCTTTGTTTAGTGCTAAAGAATATTCTGCTGGTTGTACCATGGTTCCCCAATTGGGTGAAAAAAATGTCAACAGTGGGTTAGGAGGTCTGGCTGCGATGGCAGGTATTAATTTAGGTAGTTCAGGAAGCGGGGACGTTTTATCGCCTAAAATTTATCCCAAAATATTATCCAGTGTTCCTTTTCAGAAAGAATTGATGCAGGCTAAAATAAAATTTGAGGACTATGAGGAGCCTGTCTGTTTGTTGGATTATTATACCGGCGAAGAATATCAAAAGTTTTCTTTAATGGGTACTATTGCTAAATATACGGTCGGTTTGCCTGGATTGATAATAGGGGCCATACGGGGAGAACAGCCGGAAGTAACGTTACCTTTTTCCTCAGAAACTTCTATTCAGACAGTATCCAAGGAAGAAAAAGATTGTATGGATATATTGAAAGGTAAAATCTTCCTGAATCTGAATGAAAAAGAAGGATATGTAACCTTGTCGGTCAGTATGCCTGAGCCTGTTGCAGCAGCCCAATTAGCTGCATGTGTACAAAGTATGCTTCAAAAATACATTACCGAGTTTAAAATCGAAAAGGCTCAGGCTAATCTGGAGTTTATTGAAGAACGTTTCAGGGATGCTAAAAAAGAATTCGAGAAAAGACAGCAAGATTTAGCTCAATTCAGGGATGCAAATCGGAATGTTGCTACTAATGTAGCAAAGACGACTGATGAAAGATTATCCAATGAATATACGGTTGCTTTAGGGGTATACAGTGAGTTAGCAAAGCAACGTGAACAGGCTAATATTCAAGTCAAAGAAAATACTCCGGTGTTTACTATTGTTGAACCCGTGACAGTTCCTAGAGAACGTTCCAAACCCAAACGAGCCTTAATTTGTGTCGCTTTCACATTTTTGGGAGCATTCCTTGGAATTGGTTTAGTGCTGGTATTGCCTTTCATAGCACAGGCTTCCGGTTGTAAACGTTTAGCTGAATGGCTGCCGGAGAAGGAAACAAAGACAGACGTTTAAGTTATTATTATAAAAACGTCTAAAGAATGATAACTTTAGGCGTTTTTATTTTAATGTAGCTACTTCCGATTGTATTTTGCCGATTTGTTTAAAAGATTTCTGAAATATTTTTGTAACTTTGCATTAATTATTGAAGATAGCGGGAAACTTCAGTGAGGGAAAACACAACTGAGTAAAATATGACGATGGAAAATGAAGAAATTGACTTAATTGAGGTCATTGCAAAATTATGGCATCGGCGGAAAGTTATATTCAGATTTATTTTAGTATGTCTGATAGTAGGAATAGCTATAGCTTTTATTTTGCCTCGTAAGTATACTGCTAAGTGTACATTAGGTTTGGAGGCAGAAGACCGGACGACTCGTATTAGTGTAGAAGGGATGTCTGCTTTTCAAAGCATGAATGTAGGAGATATACGTAATGTTAAATTGATTTCTCCTTCTATGTATCCTGATATTCTTTTCAGTGTTCCTTTTCAAAAGGAACTGATTTATTCTCCTTTGTTTGTAAATGCACAAGGGGAGAAAATAACTTTTTATAATTACTTAATCCAACCTGAGAGGCGGCATGAAACAAACTATACTCCGGCTTCTTCCGGAGTGGAACGGTTAACACCGGAAGAAAATGAATGTTTAGGTTATTTGAAAAATGCCATTACAGCAGAAGTGAATAATAAGGATGGCAATTTGAAAATTTCCGTAGACATGCCGGATGCAGTGATGGCTGCTCAATTGGCTAATAAGGTGCAATCTATGCTGCAACAGTATATTGCAAAGTTCCGTATTGCCAAGGCTCAGGCTGCTTTGGATTTCATCGAAGAACGCTATGTTGAAGTGAAAGATGAACTGGAGAAGAAACAGAAAGGATTGATAGAGTTTCAAGAAAAATATAAAAGTCAGAATAGTATCCAGTTAGAAACAGAAAAGAAAATTCTGACCAATGATTATGAACTATTCTTTGGGTTATATTCCGATATCGTCAAGCAACGTGAAAGAGCCAGGATACAGGTGAAAGAAGATATGCCTGTACTCACTGTCATTGAACCGGTAGTTGAGCCGACTGTACCTAGTAAGCCTCACCGGGCATTGATTATTTTGGCTTCTGCGATGATCGGGTTGTTTTTAGGTTGTGGGACAGTTTTAATTCAGCCTTTTTTGGCTGAAATTGTATCTACAAAAAAGTCGACTCCCACCATTCCCATTGACCGGATGAAAAAAATTTCCTGATGAGTTAAAGGTCAAAAACTGAAAAACAGCTTTTGACCTTTTTATATATTTAATATTTGTTCCAATCTACCCATCTGTCTTTGTCATATCGCCAGCTATCATTTATTGCAACTGAAAGAATTTTATTGGAAAATACCAACAATACAGAATCTGGTTCATTGGCTTTAAAACCATTGGCATAACCTTCCGGGACCAGTAATATCCTGCTTTCTTGCGCAGACAAGTGAAATATTTCCGGTTTCAGGCCGGAAGAAGGATTCTCCCAATTATCAATTTTTACAAAAGCACCTGTAAAAGATCCTTTCACAACATAAAACCATTTTTTTTCATGTTGGTGTGCATGCCATGCTCGTATAATCGAGGTGTCATGCTGATGAATAATGTAAAATCGTTCAATTTCCTCCATATTGAGATCATTCACATGGGAGATCTGTCCCCTGTAATCTATTGAAATCCCTCCTTCGATAAATTTAATGTCTGACATTTTTTTTCGTTTGAATTAATGTTCCGTTATCTTACTTTACAAAGTTATGGATTAATTTTCTTTTTGTTTCGGGTAGTACTGTTTTTTGTAGGATTTGTAGGAACTTGCTCCCATCACGATAAATGCAATGAACATCGTTCCCATCACCAGACAGGTCGCCACTTTAGAAAACAGCGTCAGGTGGACCGGAAGCA
>ENA-OOYX01001322-OOYX01001322.1-human-gut-metagenome-genome-assembly--contig:-NODE-1322-length-10947-cov-6.937018_pt1 | contig 10947 bp, 9 predicted proteins | sample MGYA00241182_ERZ501387 | MGnify/ENA primary metagenome ERZ501387 (study PRJEB25962, sample SAMEA2042740) | human gut metagenome | biome: human gut; feature: human-associated habitat; material: faeces...
TGGCATAGTGGCAGAAGCCGCTTAGCCGATATGTTGAATTTTTAACGAACTATTATACCCCCAATGTTGTGGAATATCCCCAATCCAATTATTACCAGATGGTTTTAATGAAACATTGGGATTCAATCCACGGGTGACGGCGCGGTTGATCAGGGAGCGACGAAATCGGCTGTAAGCATCGGCTTTGCGCTCCAACAGTTCTATTTTTCGACCAATCTTTTCACACTCCTTATCCAAATATGCCGCAATTGCTTCCTGTCGTTTTATATCCCAATATGGTATCTCAATTGAAGATAGAATTTGGGCTTGAATAGCTGGGTAACTAACACCTTTAGAATTGCTACATATTTGATTTATCGCTTTTGTCGACTTAATAGAATATGCCAGAAAACGTGGAATAATCTTATCGTTAGGCGTATAAACAGCAAAGCCGGTAGATGCTATTATGTCCTTAGCATCCCAGTCTATATTAGCGATAGCTCTCAAATATGTACGCACGGTAGATACAAGGACATCGTCTTTTTTTACAATACGACGAGCTCGTGAAGGGGCTTCTTGAAAAGTTATTTCATCTCCTAAATTAATTCCATTATCCGCAGATACGCTACTGATATCTATATATCTGAACTTGTAGTCCCCTTGGGTCGACTCATCAAGTGTTCGAAGATTAACAAACGCAACATCTTTTAGCCTCATAACCCTAACTCCTTTTCAAGATTTGCTATTGCCTTGTCTATATCCGAAATTTCGGCAAGGATGGAATCCACCGGCTCAACGGCCTCGGGAACATAGAATTCCTTGTTGAAGTTCATCTCGACACCTACGACATTCTCTCCGATCGTATAGGGTTTGTAGATATAGCGTTGGAGAAAATCCTTGATGCCTTGTTCATTGACCTCGGGATTGGGATCGAACGGAATAATCTCTGAATCTTTGGTCGTACAATCCACAATTTTAGCAGATATGGTATGCTCTCCCAGTCGTTTATTATAGCCGAGCTGCACATTGATAGCACCATTGCCCAGACACTCATGCTCTCCGGTGTAGGCCGAACGCATGATTTCGCTGTTTTCTTTATCCACCCAATAGGTAAAGTCCGGGCAAACAAGAACTGTCGAGGCTTTTATCCCAAAATTTCGCAACATGGAATCCCGGAATTTTATCTCCTCGGCATCAATATCGCGTGGCCATACCCAGCACCCATCTAAATTGCAGTACGAAATATCCTTGACATTGTATGGTTTTCCATCTGTGTGTAGAGTCTGGCTGACATGGCGTCCTTCGCTGTCGATTTCGGTAAGAACGACAGACTGCTTGTTGAAATAGAAATGCCATTTGTCGTAAACTTTGGCAATGTCGCAATCCTTGAATTCAACCAATGCACGGACAATGGCTGCACGATGCTCTGGATTCATCTCTTTGCGTTTCGAACCCTTGTTTTTCTTCAACGGCTGCCAAAGATCGGCTGCGTTGATAAGGATTACCTTATCTTTTCGTTCTGCCGGTTTATTTTTGTTGAGAATCCACAAATAGGTGACGATGCCCGTATTGAAGAACTCGTCGGACGGCATCTGAATGATGGCCTCGACCCAATCGTTGTCGAAAAGATATCTGCGGATATTGCTCTCACCACTACCGGCGTCGCCGCTGAACAGCGACGAGCCGTTGTTTACTTCTACGACAATACCTTTATCTTCGTGCAGATGCCAAGCGTTATGCTGCAGAAGAGCAATTGCCCGTCGCTCACCGTAGGCAGGAATGAAAACTGTCCGGTTTGGTCGTTCCGAATCTCTTTCTCGTAGCCTTTCCACGGAATTCCGTAGGGAGGATTGGCAACAACGACGTCAAACTCTTTGCCCTTGAAAGGCAATGAGGTAAGGGTATTGCCATATTTGATTTCGGTATTCTCACGGAACAACGATTCGATCTTCGCCAAAGCGTATAGTGCATCGTTCCAGTCACAACCGTGAGCGGCTATATATTTGTAGCCGGCCTTATCGCGCAAACGGTCCACGACGCCGAACAGCAAATTAGCTCCACCGCACGTCGGGTCGTATATATGTACAAAATCATCGGTGGATATGTCGATCTTTGCCGCAACAATTTCGGCAATCAGCGAAATAATATCTTCCGGGGTGTACTGCTCTCCGGCTGTTTCTGCCGATATGTCGGCCCATTTGCGTTTGATATGCTCCTCGAGAGTGGTTATTTCCGAGTTGTTGTAGCGAGAAAGGTCTATTTGAGACCATTGGGTGATATATTGCATCAGAATGCCTTTCTTCCGCAATTCGGCAACCATGCCGTCCAGATTGAGGTATTTGCTGTCGTCCGTACCACGCTCGATGCCGAGCAATTCTTTGAGTGTTCCGTCAAAGCCAGCCAGATAGCTTCTGAAATCCTGCTCAAATGTCTTGTCATTATTGCAAATGGTGGACAGTGTTTTGCCTTCGCGAACGATGTAGTCGTTATATCCACACTCACGGTCTCGGAAAGCTTCGATAAATTCCTGCAAGTTGTCCTCACGGGTCAAACCCTCGGAGGCTTCAATATCCGCCATTTCATTTCGCATACGCCCTTCGAGCATGATGAGAGCGAAGAATGGCATCATGTAATCAGGGAATTTGCTTTGCTTGATTCCCGATGATATGAGTAAATCGGCGCACGACCAAATGTCGGATTCGTATGATAATATATCTTTCATAATCTACTATCGTTCTTCTTTGTCTGTGATCAGGTCTTTCAAGTCGACTTGCAGGATGACAGCTATTTGCTGAAGAGCATCCAGGTTGGGCTGAATCCTATTGCAGGCATAAGCGTTAACCATGCTGAAGCTCTTGTTTAGCTGCTTTGCTAACCATGTCTGAGAGATACCTTTCTCTGCCAGAACGGCTTTTATTCTATTTAATTTCATATTATGCCTTGATTGAATAGCGCAAATATAGTGAATTATATTCAATATGCCGATTGATTTTGTTATCTTTGTCTACAAATTATAAGTGAGTACATATAAAGCATAATATGCTGGTCTAATATCTTTGTATTTCCGGAGAGTAAAAAAATGTAATAAATGAGTAATTTTTCTGACATACCTTCGCAGTTCGATGATTTGGTAAAAGATCATCCTGTTGTTTTTATCAGCTATTCTTGGGATAGTGAGGAGCACAAATTATGGGTTCGTAAACTTTCAGATGATTTGCGAACAAAGTATGCTGTTAATACTTTACTTGACCAATATAATAGAGGCGGATATGACCTGATTCAATTTATGACCAAAGGTATAGAAATTGCTGATAGGGGCATTTTAATAGGGACTCCAACCTATAAAGAGAAAACTGAAAAATATGATAGCGGGGCAAAATATGAGGATCAATTGATTTCTACACAACTATATCACCAGATAGGGTCTAGCAAATTTATCCCCGTTTTACGCTTCGGTAAATTTGATACGTCTTTCAAATCATTAATTGAAACTAGAACGGGTTTCGATATGAGAGAAGACACTCAATATGAAGCGAATTTACATAACCTAGCTGCTGAATTGTGGAATAGTCCTTTAAATGCAGCCCCTGCTCTAGGTCCGAGACCTGAGTTTATTACGGATTCAACGGTACCTTCTGCGCCCAATCGCCTTAAAGAACTTTCTTGTACCCAATTTGTTGAAGAAGTAAAACGATTGTTGTCAACTCCATATAGTGAAATAGCTTATACAGAACTCATAGAAAGTGAAACTAAACGTGCTTATGAAGCCGTACAATCAAAAGCTAATTATAATTTCTCCATTACTCCAGAGTTGTTTTCTCAATACCAAGAAATACATTTTAAAGCAGTAGAAAAACTAATGGCAGCATCCATTGTTGTGGTTAGATATGGGAACTCGAAGCAACAGCAATTATTTGTTGACGCTGTGGTAAAATTATGTATGAAGCCATTTATCAACGGAGAAGTAGGAGTAGTAGGTACAAATCTTTTACATTTATTTGCGGCTGCGTTCTTGTTGCACACTATCGGTGTTGCCTGTGTGAAATTTGGATATTTTCAGCTATTGAATGTGATATTCAAAACAAAAGTGTCAGCAGGTAATGTATTAAGTCCTAGTTATGGATATAATCTAGCATTTTTAGCTGGTATATGCCATTGGAATACAGTGGATTTAAACATATATATGGGTTCTACATGGATTTATCCTTTTAGTGAACTTTTGTGGAGAAAACTATATCCCCTATTTAAAGAATTTACAATGGATGAAGAAGATTTTAAGTGTGTCTATTGTACATGGGAACACTTGTTTTCTTTGATGTATCATCATTGTCAATGCGGAATAATGCCTCATGATGACTTTCCGATAGGCCTTTTTGTGTTTAAACGTGCTGATTTATTTAGAATGCAAGATAATTTTTATACTTTGTTTTACAACGCCGCAAAGGAACAAAAAGACCAATGGGAACCATTAAAGCAAGGGTTATTCGAAGGTAATTATGCTGTGTTTGAGCAAACTTATAATGATGGAGAAGAGTATTATAAGAAATATGGTAGTCTAAGATAAAATATTGTAGGACCAAAATATATTAAACATAACATCAAAGGCATTTTCATCAAAAAGGCCATTAGTGGCGACGAATTTATTTGCCAATCTCATTTTTCCTGATAGACTCAGCCCGTCTCAGAAAGCTCGGTCTGCAAGCGCGAATTCCATTAATTGCAATACATTGTATTGATAATCAGTATAAACAAAATTCAGCAGCTAAAATTAGAAAGATCAATATATAGAAAAGAGATAATGATATGGGGACAATTGTAGAAAAAGAAAGAGAACTTTCAGAATATCTTGAGGAGTGGGTTGCAGCAAGATTTGGGGAGTGGACGGAAATATATCATGGTATAAATAGTAATAGACGTACAGGAATATATCGTCTGAAATTTGGAGAACAATTACATCAATTGCTATATGATATCATCGGAAATATCGATGAACATTTTGCAATAGGAGAAAGACAACACATCATTCCCTCTCGGTTCTCGTCTATACCTCAGTTATTACAATTTCTGGAGAACTTTCAGGAGCATATTAAGAACAGATATTATCTTATCGAACAAAATATGAATGGAGAGAATACGAATATGATTGTGTTTGATATATACAAGATTTGTAACGACATTAATGAAATGACATCTAGATGCCTAAATGCCTATCTCACAGATAATATTATTCCCATACCATATCAACAGGCTCTAAATGCACTACGAAATAATAATGTGGATTTATTTTGTTCTTTAATGTCTGGCTTGATTATGAATATTCCATATAACATACACAAAGAAAAATTGGATGAAGGATATTTTCATACCATTATTCATGTCATCACTTCCGTCTTAGGTATGTCCCCTCTTTCGGAAGCAGAAACTGCAGATGGGCGTATAGATATGATGATTGAGTTTCCCAACAAGATTTTTATTTTAGAGTTCAAATATTCTGCAAATAATCAGAATAGAGCTCTTGAGGCAATAGATCAAATAAAGGAAAAGGAATATGCGAAATCTTATTATATCAAAGGAAAAACAATATGTGGAGTAGGAATATCTTTCTCTCAGGAAAGGCGAAATATAAATGGCTTTAAGCCGGAAATACTTTATAAACCAGATATTTCAATATATAATTATAAAACGCGGCAACATGAATAAGACAAAAGAAGAATTATGGCAAGAGTCCGAAGATAGACGTTTAGAGTATGAAGGCTATTGTAGAAAGATAATACAAGGGTTGGAAAGTCAAAGCGAAACGAGTGGAATTCGTGCCATCTGGGAATTGGTGCAGAATGCACGCGATGTGTCGGACAATGCAGTCATTAGAATAGAGTTAACTCATAACAATCTTATCTTTTCGCATCATGGAACGCCATTTGATTATACCTCATTTAGAGCTCTTGTAAAACAAGATAGCTCAAAAGACAGGGCTGATGCTGAGACTGTGGGCCAATATGGGACTGGCTTTATGACTACACACACATTTAATAGGCTTGTATATGTTTCTGCTCCATATGCTGTGAAACGTGGTAAAGATGAAATAACAGGGTATGTGCAGATAAAAGACTTTGAATTAGACCGAAGAAAAGTGGATTCAGACGAGGGGCCTGCCTTGATGGAGAAACAATTAGACGAGGTAAAAGAATTTTGGAAAAGGCCTCAACAAACAAAGATAATAGATGACCTAACATCGTTCAGGTATGAATTGAATAAAGATCAGATTGAGAAGGTTGCTTCCTATTTAGACAACGTTGTTAGGTTACTCCCTTTTGTCTTGGTCCTCAATGCTACTATTCATAAAGTAGAGGTTGAGAATAAGTATAGCAATGAACATTATACTATTAATAAGAGTAAATCGAGTACGACAAAGAATTTTGGTCTAGCAAATTGGACACTGAACACGGAATTTATCCGTATATATAACCACAACACAGGAGAAGACAATACATTGGAATGTAGTAGCTTAAAATCAAACAAAGGTGATGTAGTGATTATACCACCATATCCGACTTCATGTGGTAATGTAAAGCATATTCCTAGTTTGTTTTTGTGGTTCCCTTTACTCGGTACTGAGGAGTTTGGGGTAAACTTTATTTTTCACTCCGAACGTTTCTATCCAGTTGAGAAGCGTAATAACATAATGCTTCCAGGGGCTTCTATGAATAGTGTAGAAAAAGGCAGAGAGAATGTGCAGATTCTAGAGGAGATGATGGAGGCGATCTTTGAATATTATAGGGATGAGGTACATTCAAAGAGCCTAAGTCTCGATATGTGTCATGTGGAATTCCCTGAGGTGTGTGAGACCGATGAAACTGAGCTTCTGTACAAAGAAATGCAAGAATTATGGAAAAATCAAGTTGTCAATTGGAAGGTTCTACCTATCGGTAATTCAAAGCATAGTATAAATGAAGAAAATGTTAAATTGTTGCATCCTGATTTTTATAGTAAACTCAATAATGATCAAAGAGTAAAATATGAACCAGTGATTGCAAGCTATGTTTCAATGGTAAAAGGAGCAGATGGCAATGGTATCCTTATTCCAGATAAGGATTTGATTGAATGGTCCGAGGTTGTAAACAGATGGGGTTGTGATAAAGATGAAGAGTTCTTTATCACTGTGGCAGATGTTTGTCAAGCCATACAACAAAATTCCGAAAAATTGTTTTCATTCTTGATGTTCTTGAAAGATAGCGGGAATAGTAAGATGATGGAGGATTATCCGCTGTTGCCTAATAGAAATGGCCAACTTAGAAAACGTGGAGAACTCTATTATGGAGCATTCATGGATGAAACAGTATATAACCTTGTGTGTACTGTAATGGGTGAGGATGCCGATAAAATGTATGATCCTAAATTCTTGGAGATATGCGAAGTAAATAACTATTCAACTAAAGATTTGCAAAAAGCTATTACGTTAACCATCACTTCTTGGCGAAATAAAATACTGAACAGCCGTGATAAGCTAAGTGATGAACAGTTGTATGCACTAATTCGTTTTTGTTCTGCATCGGCATTGGATGATTTTAAGAATCAACGTGGAAAGATAATGAGAGTTTTGCCAACATTTTATGGAAAAGTCTTTAGTCAAGAAGCTACTATAAAATATCGGGAAGAAGATGAAGAAGACTTCTATAGTCCAGCTTTTAATTTGCTGTTAGATTACACTTTGTCAAGAATATGCTGCAAAGATACAATATGGGTCGACAAGCACAAAGATTGGTTGTTGAGGTTTTTAGAGGAGTATGCTCCCAACGGCAATGATGATAGGAAAAAGAAACTGGATACATATGGAGTTCTGCCAAATCAGAATTCTGTGTTATGTATGATGAGTTCTTTAAAATCTAATCGAGGGGTTCCGGATGAGATGATGGAAATATACCAAGATGTGTTTGATAAAGATTTGAAGAATGAGTGGGTTGATCCAGCATTTGAGACTCTAGTAGAATTTCCGAATGTAACGCCTAACGCTATTGCACAGGAAATAGAAGCAGCAATTGTAGCGGATATGAAACAAGATATACATCAATATGAGAAAGTCGTTCGTAGAATAATACTAAAGATTGGAGAATCAGCTGAGTGGCAAGGTTGGTTTGGGCAGATTGATGACAAAAAGGCTCTCTATACATTTAATATGAAAACAGGAGATGCTCAAAAAAGTTTATTTTCGTTGATGGATAATTTAAATGATAAAAACCTGCATAGGCTCGCTAAACTGAGCGAAATTGCCAATATTGAGAATCTTATTGATCAACTAGAATGCATTCAAAAAAATGAAATTGCAAATAAAGCTAGATTTTATCATCTGCATACAATAGGTAAACGTATAGAAGACGTATTACGCGAGCATATAGGAAGTGATATTGTATCGATTGTTATTCCTAAAGAAAACGAAGATAAAGTTGGAGTGGATGATATTCAGGATGGGCAGGATATTGTAGTGAGTGTGAAGAAGGATGGTGCATGGCATAACATTTTTTTTGTGGAAGTTAAAAGTAAATGGGATTTTAATGAAGCAGCCCACATGAGTATGAGGCAGATACATATGGCCTGTTTGCATCCTGACGAGTATGCGTTATGTTGTGTTGATTTGCGGCCATATAAAAATCAAGATTTGACTAAACTGCCGGAATCATTAATTATAGGAGCAACTAATGTGAAAATGGATATTGGTAATACGCTCTTTCCCATAATGAAAGGAATTCTTGATACTGATAATCAATCAGATGAAACTCATATAAAGATCGCGGAATATAGGGGTAACATACCAGCTAAGGTTTTTGAAATTGGAGTCCCGTTTGATAAGTTAATAGAAAAGATTGAGAAAAAGGTAAACGAAAAACTACTACTATAAAAGCATACGATGACGTAAACTTCACGAGATTAACTAAACTATTCCATGAAACAACGCCCTATTGTATCAAAAGGATTGCCTCAGACAGTCTCAGACAGTACGGTTTGTTTGCGCAAATTTCATTATCTATCACATAATACATTAATAATCAACGTGTATAAATTTCTTCAACGAGGAAGAGTATTAACCCTATTTTGGGGTTAAAACACCTCAAAATGTTATAGTTAAATGCTTCACGGCGCGATTGAGAAATCGCGCCGTGGCATTTAAGGGAAACTTCCGGTTAAATATACCTCACAAAAACCTTACAAAATTTGTGATTCATCTTTTTAAGGTAATAGTTTATGGGAAGAATTAAATCGGAATATCCTACGGGGATTTTCGCGGCTCGTAATAAGCCGAATGCAAAAGGAGAGATCACCATTTATTTGGTGTATTATGTAAATGGCGAAGGTGTCCCGCGGTCTACGGGCATACGTGTCAATTTTGCTGGTTGGGATAAAGTAAAAGGCCGTGTCCGGCTGAAAAACCCGAATGCCGGGCGATTTCAATAAATTGCTAAAAACTTGATATATTAGAAGGGCGGCCAAATGTCCGCCCGGTCGGGGATCGTCTGCTATGACGCGCATTTGCTCGGCTGTAGACGAATAAAACGGCCGCTCCCGAAAGAAGCGGCCGTTCTGTTTGCTGTCCGATCCCGTTTACTGAACGATCGAGATCGTGGGGTTGATATTGTTTTGTACGGATATGCGGTGCGTACCGCCGTTGGGGGCGGCTAAGGCTCCCTTTCCGCTGGCCTGCCAGTTGGCCATGCAACGGAGCCGGATCAGAATATCCCCGTTATTGATGGCATGCTCGAACGTCATGTTGCGGTCGATCAGGCAATGGTCCGTATTCATCATTTCGTAATTGTAAGAGAACGTCTGCGCCTGATCGCCCTTTCCGACGGTCGTCGTCTGCAAGGGCGCTCCGGGCTTCCATTCACCGCCGTCGTAGTACTCCAGCATCCAGTATTTCATACCGGTTCCGGATGCGCGTGCGTGGAACTTGGCGTTGATGACCGTTCCGGCCTTTATGGTCATTTCCGGAATGGTGAACAGCCACCAGTCGCCCGGCCATCCGCCCGTGATATAAGGCTCGCCGGCCGTATTGGCACGGGCTATCTTGTTGTTTACGTCGAGCGCCGGATCGCAGTTGCTGATATAGCTGATATAGCCCTTTCCGGTCGCTGACGGCATTTTGTTGTCCACCACGAACTCATCGACGTTGACGCCCTTTGTAAATACCCATTGCGCCGGCAGATTCGAAGGAATTTCCCGTACGATCGTCTTCTCGTAGACGCCGCCGAACGGATCCGTTACGACGACCTTGATCGTCGAGCCGGGAACCTGCGCTATGGCGGAGAACATATGGGCATTGTAGCCCGTGAGGTAGGTGCTGTTGGGCGAGCCGGGGGCATGGGCCGGTTCCAGTACGTCTTTCTGCCATGTGTAGTGCGTCGGGTCCTTGCGGTATACGCGGGTCGCCGTGAGCGGCTGTCCGTTTTCGGTCACGGATACCGTCCAGTCCTCGTCCCAGTTCCATACATTGACCAGCACTTCGTTGGCCTTGGCGCCCACGGCGCTCTTGTAGTCGCTCTTCACGAAATTCATGTCGTATACGGCGAACTGCTCGTTGCGGGCCACCTCGATCCCCTTATAGTACCACTGCACGGCCGTTCCGTTGAATTTGAATACGCCGTAGCCCGTCGGGGAGCCGTCCTTGCACAAGTCGTAGTCGGCGCCTCCGTTGGCGCTTTTCACGTTGAACCACCACGTGCCGCATACGGCCGCTACGTTATGCTCGCGTACGCCTTCGGCGATCTTCGCGTGGTGATTGTTGTGCGTATGTCCGGTGAGGAATTCCACCTGATACCCCTGCAGCAGACCGAGCAGGTCGTTTCCGCCCGAAAGCGTCACGATCGGGTTCAGTCCGGCCGAGGTCATCGGGGCATGCATGGCGACCACGATCTTCTTGGACTTGTCCACGTATTTCAGGTCTTCGGCCACCCACGCCATCTGCCATTTCTGCGGGTC